>ENA-OWOF01000121-OWOF01000121.1-gut-metagenome-genome-assembly--contig:-NODE-121-length-32998-cov-14.449561_pt1 | contig 32998 bp, 29 predicted proteins | sample MGYA00248255_ERZ651790 | MGnify/ENA primary metagenome ERZ651790 (study PRJEB26908, sample SAMEA4031711) | gut metagenome | biome: gut; feature: normal infant; material: stool | place: China | collected...
ATTTTTGACGGAGCCTCCTTTTTCCTGCAGGAAGGGGAAAAGGCCGGAATCATTGGTATTAACGGAACCGGAAAATCTACTTTGTTAAAAATAATTGCCGGGCTGGAGGAGGCCGATGACGGTACCGTGATCAAGGCAAATCACTGTCTTGTGCGTTACCTGCCCCAGAATCCGGAGTTCGCACCGGAAGAGACCGTACTGGAAGCGGTGCTTCGGGGCAACCGCGTGGAGGAAAATGCCGGAACCATTGAGGCGGATGCCAAAAGCATGCTGACAAAACTGGGCGTTACGGAATTTGACCAGCCCTGTGGGCAGTTGTCCGGTGGACAGCGCAAGCGTCTGGCACTAGTATCGGTACTGTTGTCTCCGGCAGAGATTTTATTATTGGATGAGCCTACCAACCATCTGGACAATTCCATGTCCGACTGGTTGGAGGACCAGCTGCGCCGCAGAAAAGGTGCCATGATCATGGTCACTCATGACCGGTATTTCCTGGACAGCGTTACCGACCGGATCCTGGAGCTGGACAAGGGGAAGATCTATTCTTATGATGCCAACTATTCCGGCTATCTGGAACTGAAAATGCAGCGGGAAGAGATGGCACAGGCAAGTGAGAAAAAGCGTCTGAATATTTTACGCAATGAGCTTGCCTGGGTGCAACGCGGTGCCAGAGCCCGTTCTACGAAGCAGAAGGCGAGATTACAGCGTTTTGAGGAATTGAAAAATGTGAAAGGTCCTGTGACGGACGGTAAGGTGGAATTGACCTCCGCGGCATCGAGACTGGGCCGGACCACGGTGGAGATCGAGAATGTGTCCAAGAGTTATGGGGATAAGGTTCTGATCCGCGATTTTACCTATCTGTTCGGCAAGGATGACAGAGTGGGATTCATCGGCCCCAACGGAAGCGGCAAGACGACGTTAATGAAAATGATCCTGGGTGAAGTGGCTCCGGACAGCGGACATATTGAGATCGGACAGACCGTGAAGCTGGGATATTATGCCCAGGAGATCGACGACACCATGATGCATCCGGAGCAGAGAGTTATTGATTACATTCGGGATGTGGCGGAATATATCACCACGGAGGACGGACAGATCACGGCAGCGAGAATGCTGGAGCGGTTCCTGTTTTCCGGAGAAGACCAGTATGGACAGCTGGGAAAACTGTCCGGTGGAGAACGGCGCAGACTGCAACTGTGCAAGGTACTGATGGGAGCACCGAATGTTTTGATCCTGGATGAGCCGACTAACGATCTGGACATTGCCACCCTGCAGGTACTGGAGGATTATCTGGATACATTCCCGGGCATCGTTATCGTAGTGTCCCATGACCGGTATTTTCTCGACCGCGTGGTCCGCAGGATCTTCGCACTGGAGGATACCCGCATGATGCAGTACGAGGGCGGCTACACGGATTATGTCAATAGAAAAGCCGCAGAAGGAACCGTAGAGAGCACGGGAGCGGCGGCAACTTCCCAGCCGAAGAACGCCGATGAAGAAAATACTTCTAAAAACTGGAAAAGCGGACAGAAACGCAAATTAAAATTCACTTACCAGGAACAGAAAGACTATGAATCCATCGAGGGGGAAATAGCGGCTTTAGAAGAAAAAATTGCAGCACTGGAAGCGGATTTCTCAAAATACGCCAGTGATTTTGTGAAATTGAATGAATTAACACAGGAAAAAGAGGCTGCGGAACAGCAGCTGGAAGAAAAAATGGAACGCTGGATGTACTTAGAAGATCTGGCGGCGAGAATAGCGGAACAGTAAAGTCTGAAGTTGCATATGAATATCGGTAAGTGTAAGGAGGAATGAAAATAATTGAACGAAAAAGAATTACTAGAAATTATAAGGAAAGGCGAGTGTCATACCACTGAGTTTAAGAAATCCACAACAGATATCACGAAGGATGTTTACGAAAGTATCTGTGCATTTTCTAATCGAAATGGCGGTCATGTTTTTTTAGGTGTAAAAGATAATGGGGAGATACTTGGCATAGAACCGAACTGTATTGATAAAATGAAGAAAGATTTTGTGACTGCAATTAATAATGCAAACAAAATGTATCCACCGCTATTTTTAATACCGGTAGAATATGAACTTCAGGGTAAAAAAGTACTGCATATTTATGTCCCGGCTGGTACGCAGGTAAGTAGATGTTCCGGTCGGATATATGATAGAAATAATGAGTCCGATATTGATATCACAGATAATGAAGAACTTGTGTATAAATTATATGCAAGAAAGCAAGGAACCTATTTTGTAAATAAGGTATTTCCGGAATGGGGAATGGATGTACTTCGTCCTGATTTAATAGAGCGAGCCAGAAAAATGACTCGTGCAAGAAGCAATAATCATCCCTGGCTGTCAATGGATGATGAAGAACTGTTAAGAAGTGCAGGTCTTATTTTATTAGATCGTGAGAGCAGACAAGAAGGGATTACACTGGCAGCAATTTTATTATTTGGAAAAGATACGACTATTATGTCTGCACTGCCACAGCACAAAACAGATATGATTTTCCGAGTGCAGAATTTGGACAGGTATGATGATAGAGATGTGATAGTTACCAACTTGTTGGATAGCTATGACAGAATGAGTGAGTTTGCGAAAAAACATTTAAATGATCCATTTGTTTTAGATGGAATGCAGTCTGTCAGTGCAAGAGATGCTATTTTAAGGGAAATTATTTCGAATAGTTTGGCACATCGGGATTATTCAAGTGGTTATGTGGCAAAAATGGTAATTGAAAAAGATAGGATTTTTGCAGAGAACAGTAATAGAACACATGGATATGGAAATCTAAATTTGAATACATTTGAGCCATTTCCTAAGAACCCTGCAATTTCCAAGGTGTTTAGGGAAATAGGTCTTGCGGATGAACTGGGTTCCGGTATGCGGAATACTTATAAATTTACCAAATTGTATTCCGGAGGAATACCGAAGTTTGTAGAGGGTGATATTTTTAAAACAGTAATTCCGTTGAGTGAAACAGCAACAATGAAGTCAGGTCCGAAGCGTAGTGACCAAGTCAGTGACCAAGTCAGTGACCAAGTCAGTGACCAAGTCGAAAATGATACGATTACAGAAAAGATACTTGAATTTTGTAAAATAGCAAGGACCAAGAAAGAGATTTCTGAACATATAAGTTATAAAAATTTAACCTATATGACAAGAGTTTATATTAAACCATTATTGGAAAGTGGTAAACTGGCGTGTACAATACCGGAGAAACCAAAGAGCAGATTCCAAAAGTATATAACGAAAAGATAAACGAACTTAAAGGAGCAGACGAAAAAAGTCTGCTCTTTTATTTAAATGTCTGTTTTCTGTATTTTAGCGGAGAAATGCCTACGATTTTTTTAAATGCATCAGAAAAATAATTGCTGTTGTCATATCCGCATTGACCGGCAATCGCTGTAATGGTCAAATTTGTATTAACAAGTAATTCCATGGCATGAGAAATTTTTACTCCTGTGAGGAAACGGGAGTAGGTTGTGTCCAAACGAGATGTAAATAGCCTGGAAAGATATGCATCAGACAGGTGCACTGCTGTTGCTGTTTCTCTTAGGGAAGGATCCTCTGCATAGTGGCACTGAACGTAATGGATTGCATTTATTAAAGAAAAATGAGCTTCTTTCAGAATGACATCATTTTTGGGGGAAAATGATTGCCCGCGTAATGCTATTACGAAAAATTGTATAACAAGCCCCTGAATAATGGCATTGGAGTATGTGTCATAATTATTCCATTCATGTTCGATAAGTTTAACAATCTGATCGATTTGTTCAGTAGCCTGTGGAGTGAGTGCAATGCTGATTTGATCATAAAGCATATTAAAACGCTCCTGCCCGATTACTGAAATGATATGTTCTGCCACAGATTCCCGAAATTTTATATCAATATTTTCATAGATTCCCTCAGAAATATAAGTGGTACGATGTATGAGATTTTTGTGAATGAACTGAATTGTGCCGAGATGCACAGTTACTGTTTTTTGAGGAGTAATGATGATACGGTCTCCAGAAATCATATAACCAATGCCGTACATATTTTCATAGGATGCAGCGGTATTCATGGAGTAATGGTTGTCCCGTTTTTTATGATTTACTTTGAAATTGTAGTCTGGATGGATTGGTGCCGGCACAGTAGTTCTCCTTATGTTTATTTAATGGAATAACAACTTCATTTCTAAAATATATCAAGAAAACTGAAAAATCAAGCAATCTCTCTATATATACAGAGGCTTTCTGCAAAAAAACTGATATATCATTTGATAGAAATGAAGAGATGGTATTTCCGAAACAATTTACATTAAAGGAGAGGTACGAATGAAAAATCCTAATCTTTTGAATTCCATTCGAAAATATTGGTATTTTTGTTTCTTGTACATAATTTTTTCTTATGCGTTAGTTCTGATAATTGTGGCTGGAAGCAGTAAGATTGCTGATGCTACAGACAGTTTATTTGCCGGAGAAAATATTGCATTGTTGGAGTTTATGATTCCGTTTATTATGCTCATGCTCATGGGAGGGGGAATGGCTTGGGGAAAGAGTTATTCCAAGAATACCTTTAGCATCTGCATGCAAACGGATATACGCAATATGTTGGTGAGTAAGCTGGTAACGATTCGCACTCCGTATTTCGATGCGGAAGGAACGGGAACTTTAATGAATAAACTTCTGTCGGATATGTATCAGATTGAGACGTTGTTTGCGGAGTGTATTCCGGAGCTTTTCGTAGCAATAATTACTATAGTAACTGTGTGCAGCTACATAGGCTTACAAAGTATACGGTTGTTGTTAGTGACAATAATTTGCTATCCATTGTTGTTTTGGAGTGCAGGGAAACTGACAAAAATGGTTGGGAAAATAGCTGTAGTGCGCAGGCAGTTGTATGATAAATTGGAAAATTCTGTTTATGATGTAATCCAAGGTATTTTAGTAGGTAAAACTTTTAATTTATATGAACTCCAGAAGAAACGTATTTTTGATATAGCAGATGAGATTGTGCGAAATGAGTCACGCCGAACCAAGGTACTGGCGATGAATTTTGTTGTGGGGGATTTGGTGCGATGGATACCAAAATTCTGCTGTTATTTGTTCTGCATCTATGAGGCATATCATGGACGGATGACCGTTGGCACAATTTTGGCCTATGCAATGTTGTTGGATCAGATTTCAAAGCCTATGGGAAATATTCCGGGTCAGATTGCTTCCATCCGAGAGTATAGTATTTCTATAAAAAGATTACAGGAGATTCTTAATCAGGAAGAGGAAGTGTCTGGAAAAGGTGATTTTGCGCCTGAAGGTGAGATTGTCTTGGAATTGGAGCATGTGAATTTTGGTTATTCAGAAGAAAAGCAGATTTTGAAGGATATTAATCTGACCATTAAAAGGGGCAGTAATGTAGCATTTATCGGTAATTCTGGAGGGGGTAAGTCTACCATTATGAAGATTTTGTGTGGTTTTTATTATCCACAGGCCGGGCAATACCGCATTTATGGACATGATTTTAGAGAATGGGATGTGAATGCGCTGCGTAAACATATTAGTCTGGTGTCCCAGAATGCTTTTTTGTTCCCTGGCACTATTGCACAGAATGTGGCTTATGGTAAGATTAGCGCTACCAGAGAAGAGATCATAGAGGCTTGTAAAAAGGCGAACATTCATAATTTTATTATGAAACTGCCTCAGGGTTATGATACGGAAGTAGGAGAACGAGGGGCAAGACTGTCCGGAGGGCAGAAACAGAGGGTTTCAATTGCCCGAGCCTTTTTAAAGGATGCACCTATTTTGCTTTTGGATGAACCAACTTCGGCAGTGGATGTGGAGACAGAGCGAGAGATTCAGGAAGCTTTGAGAGAAGTTTCACACAATCGAACGGTAATAACCATTGCACACAGACGAAACACTATTGCAGATGCGGACGAGATATATGTCTTTGAAAATGGCGAAATTGTGAGAAGGGAGGTACGAACAAATGGCATTTAGTGATTTGATTATTAGACAGTGTGGATCAAAAGATGCGGACAGTAATCATGATTTGCACATCCTTTGGCGGATGCTGAAAATGATGAAGACAGGATTTATCAGATATCTTTTTGCTATTATATTCATGAGTGCAGCGTTATCTGCCTTTGATATGATAACGGCACTCTTGTTTAAAAATATTGTTTTTCGTATAGAAAACTATGCACAGAGGAATATGTTTGCAGGACTTTGGAAAGAGCTGCTGGCGTGTGTGGGGATAGGACTCTTGATGCTTTTTATTTATGCGTTGTCTTTTTATGTATATACTATGGAGGCAAAAAAAGGTGGTGCTAATTTGCAAAAAGCTCTATATTCTAAATGTATGCGGCTGCCTTTTTCCTATTATGAGCAGACGGGCAGCAGCGATTTTATGTCAAAAGTAATTAATGATTGTGAACGGGCTCAGGGGATTTACGGTTCTCGCTTTCGGCGGGTTTTGATGCCATTTTTAATGATGAGCTTTTACCTGATAGGAATGTTGATACTCAGTTGGCAGGTGACGCTCTGCCTCTTCGGTGCCAGTGTTGCGCTGTTTGTGATAAATGGAATGTTTATCAAACCTATGCAAAGAGTCAGTCGGGAAATGTCCACCACCAATGTATCCATTACCGAACGAATTTCCAATATTTTGTCAGGAATGGAGCAAATTAAAATATTTTCCCTGAAATCAGTGATGGTAGAACAATATATTGAAGAAAATGAAAAATATCGTAAAGAACAAAACAAGATGAACCGTATGTCTGCCAAACTGGATGGATTGAATCAGATCTTTGAACTCCTTGGATCTTTAGTGTTTATTGCGTTGGGGCTTGTTTTTGTTAGTCAGGGAATCACTACAGTGGACAGGTTGGCGGCGGTTTATTTGTTATACGGGACTATGAGTTGGAATTTGTTGCAGGTGGGACTTTATATTCCGTCTATGGCAAGTTATCTTGCCAATGCGAAAAGAGTGTTCGAGTTTTTGGATTTAGAAGAGGAACCTGAGCGCTATGAGAGTACATCGGCGATTTCCTTTCAGGGAGATGCAGAAATCAGTATCCGGGATGTGAACTTTTCCTATGATGGCAGGCTGGATGTTTTACGAAATTTTAATTTGGACATTCCCAAGGGAAAATGTGTGGCACTTAAGGCAGAATCAGGGAAGGGTAAGAGCACCATCGCTAAGCTTATATTAGGTCTATATCCTGTAAAGGAAGGAAAAATTTTTATCAATAGAAAGGCATATGAAGAATATTCTTTAGAAGAAATTCGACAACTGATAGGCTATGTGCCCCAGGAACCGTATCTTTATGATGTAAGCATCGCAGAAAATATTCGTTATGGAAGACCAGGCGCAAGTAAAGAAGATATTGTTAATGCGGCAAAACTTGCGAATGCACATGATTTTATTTTGGAGTTGAAGGATGGATATGAGACTCGTGTGGGGGAGCGTGGAAACTTGTTATCCGGTGGGCAACGCCAGAGAATTGCCATTGCCAGAGCTATTTTGAAAAATGCACCTATACTCATTTTGGATGAGGCAACCTCAGCATTGGATCATAACTCTGAAAAATTGGTAAATGAGGCATTGGACAGAATGATGACGGGGCGCACTACTATTGTGATTGCTCACCGGGAATCCACGCTGGCTCATGCGGATTTGGTGGTAGAGCTATAATTGCAAAAAAGAAAACTGACAGTCCGAAATTCGGCTGTCAGTCTTCTGCATCGTCGGTAGCTGCTGCCACTGCGGACACCACGGAGGATACCACTGCAATCACTACCGCTAAAAGGATGATTAAAAGCCCACCGGCTAAAATCATAAACATAAGGCATTCTCCTTTTTCTTAATGATATTCGTACCATCTATTATACCATTTCCGGAATAAAAAACAAGAAAAGCCGTAAAAAGTTAAAAAATATAATTATTTCATATATATCCTATTGACATAGTAGGATATGTGGAATAAAATGGGATCATCAACCAGACAATACACGGGAGAAGATCACATGGCAGAGAACTTTTTATTTCAGGAATATGGAGTACAGGACTACATTGACATTGTAAAACAGGCGGCAAGCTGGACCGAGAGTTACGAAGTGACGACGGAGGATGGAAAATACTGGGTACAGAGCCCGGATTCCGAGGAAGATTTTTCCGACTATCCTATGCTGATCGAGAAGGCGTTGTACGGCGGATCTGCCGGAATCGGACTGTTTTACCTGCGGATGTATCAGGCGCTTAGTGAGGAGAAATACCTTAAGACAGCGAGGCAGCAGCGGATCATATCATTGCAACGGATGAAGGGACTGCCTTTTATGATGCAATATTGAATGCTGAAAATAAAGAATATGACAAGCTGATCCATGTGAAAAACATGCCGGGCTGGAAGATCGGATTCTACAACGGTCCTACCGGAGGCGCGTATCTGGCATTAAAGCTCTACGAGGTCACCGGAGAGGAAAAATACAAACAGTATATGATCAAGGCTGCGGACGATGTCCTGGCTGTGGCGAAGGAATCTCCTGAGGGAATCCACTGGAGTGAACAGAACGATCTGTGCGGAGATGCAGGTTTTGTTACTATCCTGACATCCACCTGGAAGCTCAGCGGCGATGAGAAATACTTAAATGCAGCAAAGTCCTTCGGAGATTTTCTGTTGACCAAGAGCGCACCGGCACCTCACGGCGGACGCTACTGGAATGTGGTGGACCTGACCATTATCGATTTCCCGGAAGATGTGTTCTGGGTCAATATGGCGCATGGAACCTCCGGAATCGGCTGGATCTATACAATCCTCTACAATGCCACGGGAGAGCAGAGATACCTGGATGCGGCAATTGATGCGGCAAAATACATAGAAGGCATTGCAGTGGGAGACGAAGATGCGGTGCTGATCCCTTACCTGGACAGCCTGGAGAGAGGACCATCCACAGAATTTTACTATCTCAGCCAGTGCCACGGTCCTGCAGGAACCTCCCTGTTGTTCCAGAATCTGTATAAGATCACGGGAGAGGCGGAGTATCTGGAGTGGACCAGGAGAATGTCCCGCGGTATTATCCGGGCGGGAGCTCCGGAGAATTTCTCCCGAGGCTATTGGCCCAGCCAGTCATTGTGCTGCGGCACTCCCGGTATTCTGGAACATTTCCTGTCCGTATACCGGCTTACCGGAGAGGAAGAATTTCTGGAATATGCAAAGCGCACGGCAAAATTCCTGATCGGTCAGTCCTTTGTGGCAGACAAGCCCGGAGACATTTACCGCCAGCAGAAAAAGAGAAGCTGGTACGGAAGCTGGTGGCGGACCATGCCACAGAATGTACACAGCTATACCGGTCTCTATATCGGTACCACGGGAAATGCGTGGACATTGTTGTCATTAGTGGAAGTACTGACGAAGCAGAACTGGGTTCAGACCGTAGAGTACAATTATTTTGACTAGGAGGATACGGACATGGCAGAGAGAAAAATTTATCATTCCATCGCAGAACTGGTGGGAGAGACCCCCTTGGTAGAACTGACCAATTATGAAAAGGAGCATGACCTGCAGGCAACGATGCTCGCAAAACTGGAGTATTTCAATCCTTCCGGTTCCGTGAAGGACAGAGCGGCACTGGCTATGATAAAGGATGCGGAGGCACAGGGGAAGATTAAGCCCGGAGACACCATTATGGATTTCAGCAGTGGTAACACCGGCATTGCACTGGCGGCGTATGCTAATGCATTGGGATATAAGTTCGCAGTGGTATTGCAGCCCGGGGTATCCGCAGAGAGAACCCAGATTCTGAAGGCTTACGGTGCGATTTTCCTGGAATTCAAGGATATTCCGGGGGTGTTGGAGCTGATCGCCGAGAAGGGTCTGGCATTTGATGAATTTTATGATCTGCTGCAGAAATACGCGGATGAACACGGTTGGTATTATATCAATCAGGGCAGGAATCCCAAGAATCCTGAGGCACATATTGCTTCCACCGGTCCGGAGATCTGGGAAGCAACCGGTGGCAAGGTAGATTATCTGGTGGCGCTGGTAGGAACCGGAGGATCCTTGATCGGTATCGGAAAATACCTGAAGGAGAAAAATCCTGACATCAAGATCATCGGTGCACAGCCCGCACCGGAATCTCTGAAGGACAGCCGGTATCCCGAGCGTAATACCTTAGACGGCGTGCTGGTATTCGAGGGTGTTCCCGAGGAACGTAAGATCCGTTATTTTAATGAGTTTGATTTCCGGTATGATGAAGTGGTGGAAGTCAATGCGGATCAGGCATATGCCGTAGGAAGGGATCTGGTGAGAACGGACGGTATTTTCCTGGGGCAGTCGGCAGCAGCAGCGATAAAGGTAGCGACGGATATCTCTGCAAGACCCGAAGCTAAGGGCAAGACCATTGTGGCGATCTGCGCGGATAATGCATTCAAATACCTGTCCACAAATATTTATAAATAACTCAGACATGTTATAAAACAGCAGACCTTTCGGAGCTGCTGTTTTGTTTTGTAAGAAACTGCCGTCAGAGTAGAAAAAAGAAATAAAAAGAGTTATAATAGATAAATAGAGAAGGTACTAATAACATGGATTCTTGTGAGGGATGCTTATGGCATATCAGAGAGCAAAAGAAGAAATAGTGGAGGCGTCTCCGCAGACTACAGATGCCGGGAAAGAAGAACTGTATCTGTATTCTCTCCGGAAAATGGCAGAGGATAATGTGGAAAATAATCGTACGGAGCTGACACATCTGCATAACATAAAATCCTTTTTTTATTTGTGCGGAGAAATGATCAAGGAAGAACCGGATCAAAAATATAGTGTCGTGATCCTGGACATTGTTCAGTTTAAAGCGGTGAATGAGTTCTGCGGCAGGAAGGAAGGGGACAGACTGCTAAAATTTATAGCAGAATGTTTTCAGTGGTACGAAGATCATCGGCCGGACACCTATTGCTGTCATATCCGGGCGGATATTTTCTGCCTGTGTACACGGTATGAGGATGTGGGAGAACTGGAGAACATCGTCAGTGAGATCAAGAAGAAGATCGACGAATTCCCCTTCACTTATAAAGTACAGCCTTCCTTCGGCATCGGTATCTCTCCGGAGAGAGAACCGGCAGTCAGTTACCTGAAGGACTGTGCCACCATGGCAATGAACAGTGTCAAGGGAAAGGTATACAAGACCTACGCTGTTTTTGATGACAAAATGCGCAGACAGCTGATGCGGGAACGACAGGTGGAAAATGATATTGTAGGAGCTCTGGAGAATGGAGAGCTCCTGCTGTATGTACAGCCTAAAGTGAATATGAATACCGGAGAGATCATTGGCGGGGAAGCACTGGTACGCTGGCGGCATCCGGAGAAGAGGATGATATCTCCCGGAGAATTTATTCCGGTATTGGAGAAGAACGGTTTTATTATCAATGTGGATGATTATATCTGGGAGAAAGTGTTTGCCTATCTCAGTAAACTCCAAAAGGCGGGGCGAACGCTTGTCCCGATTTCCATCAATGTGTCCAGATTACATGCTTATGATGACAAGCTGACGGATACATTGCTCCGGTTTACGAAAGAATATGAGGTTCCGGCTGGATATGTTCCGTTAGAATTGACAGAAAGCGCGTTCCTCGAGGATGAAGAGGGAATGTATCAGCGGATGGAAAATCTGCGGGCACATGGTTTTTTGGTATCCATGGATGATTTCGGAACAGGTTATTCCACTATGAATATGTTGAAGAACCAGACACTGGATGAGATCAAGATTGACAGAGAGTTTATCCGGGATCTGGAAAAGGACAAGAGCCGGATCATTATCCGTAATACCATTGCCATGCTGCAGCAGCTTGAGGTACATATTATCATCGAAGGGGTGGAAACACAGGAACAGAAAAACTTTCTTTTGGGCTGCGATTGTGCAGATGTACAAGGCTTTCTTTTCTACCGCCCGATGCCGGTGGAGGAATTCGACCGCCTGTTACTCGCCCAGGAACAGGGCTCCCGTAGTGCAAAATAGACAAAGACAAAATACACAAAGCAAAAGACCGCATTCTGACTGGATTTTTGAAGAACATCCGTCAGAATACGGTCTTTTTTTGAGCATTATCATGAAAATGGGGAAATAGTTTTAGAGGCATTGACATATCTTTGCAGAGGGAGTAATCTGCATATTACCGACAGGTTCTATCAGAGTCGGTGTCTTATGATCGGGTCATATTCGACCAGGGTTCACATTACAGAAGAAGTGATTTGGAAGCGTTCATGGGAGGTTTTTAAAGCCTGAACACAACGATATTCAGAATTATATCAAACGTAATAAGATTAATAATGAAAAGGGGGAGAAAATGGAAGAGGAATTACAGAGACTGATAGAAGATTTCCTGACGCAGAAACAGACACTGTTACTACAAGTGAAAAAGGGAATCCTGGGGAAAGAAGATTTCCTTGCGGAAGCGGAGAAGCACCTGGACAGAAGTTACTCCTTCCCGAAGGATAAAAAGGAAGTGCTGTTAAAGGAATTTGAGCAATATGTGTTTGGATATTCCAGACTGTCTCCACTCATGGATGATAAGGAAATCTCGGACATCCGTGTAGTGAGCCATGACTGTATCCGGATCAAGAGGCAGGGAAAACGTATGGACGCCGGGATCGTGTTTAGTTCGGAGAGGGAATACCGCCAGTTTATTGACTATATTGCTGCCAGGAATCAGGTGAATATCTCAAATCTGAATGCAATCCAGAGATTTACGGATACGGAGAGCCACCCGGATTTTATTTTCCGTTTTACTCTGTCCATGCCGATTGTGAATACGTACAGTGAACCATATCTTTGTATCCGTAAGGTCCCGAAGGCTTTTCCCATGATGTCGGAGCTGGTGGAGAGAGAAATGCTGGACCGGAACACAGCAGAGCTTCTGGTACAGAGATTCCGGCAGGGATCAACGCTGATCTGCGGAGGTAATTCTTCCGGTAAGACCACACTACTGAATGCACTGAAGGAGACGCTTCCCGATGATATGGCGATTCTGGTGGCACAGCAGGCGGATGAACTGACGACAATCTACCATCCGGATATGATGTTTCTGCATTCGCTCCCCGGTACTTCGGAGAGTAGTGTGAACTATGACCTGAAGCATATCAGTATCGCGGGACTTACGATGGATGTGGACTTCTTTATTATCGGTGAAGTGAAAGGAGGAGAGGCATTGTATCTGTTAAATGCTGCCTATACGGGACAGATCTGTGCTGCTACGGTTCACGCCCCGTCGGCGGACAGGGCACCGGAGAAGATTGTGGATTATGCCATGTATGACAGCAGGTATTCCCGCAATGAGTTAATGAAAATGATGGACTGCTTTCAGACCCTGGTGTTCATGGAACATTATAAAGTAAAAGAAATTTTTGCCTGCCTTGGCTGGAATGCGGAGAAAGAGAATCTGGAATATGAGAGATTGTTTTGAACAATACCTGAGAGGAGAAACGTATGATCATATACGCATGGATCTTTTGTTTAATATTTATGGGATTTTTGCTCCTTTTCGGTCAGATGACATGGCTGAAAAAGGTGCAGGAACTATTGCGGCGGACAGAGGAAGGGATGGATCAGGCTTCCCATCTGCGGGCACTGGACAACAGACACCGGCTGATGGAACTTAGGCAGAGAAACAGTATCTGGCGCCGCATGGAAGATACGCTACGATACAGCGGACTGTCGAGAAGATTTCCGGGGTGCACCGCGGAGAAGTGGATCGCAGGGAATCTCCTTATGTATGCCGGCGTGTTCTGTATAGCGCAAGTGGCCGGCGGAAAGGTGACAGTTTCAGTAGCTGTAACGGTGAGCGTAGCGGTTATAGAATGGATGGTCATGAATACCTTACGTTTTTTGGAATTTCGCTCGGTGAACGAGGATTTGTTAAAGTGTCTGAATTTTTTGGGAAATTACAGCCTCACCGCAGGGGAGATCACCTCCGTATTGGGACAGGTCAGCAAATACATGGAGGAACCGCTGCGAAGCGCAATGGAGGAATGTGCTTATGAAGCCCAGATTACCGGAGACCACTCCACAGCACTGCTAACGATGGCGGAAAAGGTAGAGCATCCCAAATTCAAAGAACTGGCAAGGAATCTGGAGATCAGCATACGGTACATGGCTGATCTGACCACACTGGTGGACAGTAGCAGGCGCTCCGTGCGGGAATATCTGAGGACAGAGGAAGAACGGAAAGGAATGCTACGGGAGGCAGCAATCAATATGGGGCTTCTGGCAGCCATGTCAATATTTGCACTTCTGACGGTGGATCGTCTGATCGACGAATCCGTTTGGAAGATATTGCTTCAAACGCTTCCGGGACATCTGGCTGCAGGCAGCTATGTGGGGATCTTTTTCCTGTTCCTGCGCAAGGTGTACGGATTCCGGAGATAAGAACATGCCTGCACGGAATTGCAAAAGAGGAAAAGGAGGAAACAAGATTGAGCTTTCGTACATTATGGATACCGCAGCTGTTGGAGGCGGTGCTTAGCGGAATATTTGTATTTCGGCTGGGAACGGGCACAACACCGCAGACGATCGTGCACACATGGGAGGAACTGACCGGGCTCGTTCGTCAGAATCAAAAGCTTGGCAGTTGGAGGGAGAAAACAGAAAAAAAGTTGAGGCGCAATGGCGCAAAGTACCATTACGGCAAAAATATTACCGCCATGAAATATTTTTTGGGAAGAATTCTGCTGGCATGTGCAGGGGCAGTGGGAATGTCGGTGATCGGCATCGGATATGCACTGCTTGCAGCGGTACTTTTGTATTATCTGCCGGAGGTGCTTATGATATACATAAACGAGTGCGACAACCGGAGCATGCTGCCGGAGATCAAACTGATCTATCAGGCGTTGGAGGTGCAGATCCATGCAGGAATCTATGCAACAGATGCTCTGACAGAGTGCTGCCAGAGTGTGAGACAGCGGAGACTGCAGCAGGCTCTGATGGAACTGGCAGGGGACCTGGTCATGCAGTCGGATACGTTGACGGCATTATCTGATTTCCAGGAGAAATTCGATAATCGCCAGATAGATGCTTTGTGTATTACTCTGATCCAGGCGGGAGAATCCGGACAGGCTGTGGAACTGTTTCAGGATATGGGAGAACAGCTGAAGGATCTGGAGCTGACGGCATTAAGACACCAGAAGAGCGCGCTCGACCGCAGTATTACGTTCTATCAGCTGGGAATGCTCGGCGCAACCCTGGGGGTGATTCTATATGCCTGTGTGGGATACATGTTCCGGGCGGCAGTGAAATTTTAAATAGGTCCAAAACAAAAGAAAGTAAAAAGAAGCAGAAAAAAGAGGGAGAAACGACAAATGAAAAATCAGTGGATGAGAAAGTGGGAACAGATCAGAAAAACAGTAACGGAATATGCCCTGCGCAAAGAGCCGGGAATCGACGGAATCCTGGTAACAGTGGGATTGTGCATTATTGCACTGCTGCTATGTGTTGTAATGAAAGACAGTCTGACAGCATTCATACAGACCATTGTGACGGCTATGCAGACGAAAGCTGCGGATATTCTCACGGGTGTATAAGATGGGAGCAGGTATGGCAGGACGAAAAAGGGAACCCGGAAATGTGGGGGAAATACTGGCGATGGGGTTGTGTGTACTGGCGCTTACAGCGGTGATGTTAAGCTATATGGAGAATGTACAACTGATCGCGAAAAAGGCAGAAGTGGGACAGCTGGCAAGGTGCTATCTGTTGAAAATGGAGACGGTCGGCTATCTGACGGCGCCGGATCAGGCGGAACTAAAAGACCGGTTGGAGGTTCTTGGACTTACACAGATTGATTATGACGGAAGTTCCCTGGAACCGGTGGGGTATGGCAACGACGTAGTGCTGCAGATCCGAGGTCGGTTGGGAGAAGACTATGAAATATACGAGAAGAGAGTATCTACGGCAAAAAATTAAGACAAAGATGTGGGATACAGAACGTGGACAGGTATCCTGGGTGTTTGGACTGTTTCTTCTGCTGTTTTTATCAATTTTATTGTGCATGCAGCTGCAGATCGCTCTGTACAGGGAATCCGCTATGTATATGGAAGATGCGCTGGCGTTGTCGGGGCTGGCATCCGCAGTAATCGATGTGGAAGAATACGGCATTACGCAGAAAGTGCGGATCACGGATCCAGAAGAAGCCTATGAACGGTACTGCCATGCCCTGAAGGAGAATCTGGGACTGGATGACGCGTTCTATGCCGGGAACCGGAAGCTGATCTCGGGACAGGTTACGGTACAGCAATATATTCTGTACAATGTCGCGGGGGAGCAGGTGGAAGTATGGCAGAAGGGTGCAGACGGACAGATACAGGAATGGGAAGGAACACTGGGGGAGATAAAATCCCCCGACGGGCAGTACATAGAACACACCGGTGTATACAGTGAGACCACTTATTTTGTAGAAGGATTTATGGGAACTGACATGGAGGCACATAAGGGAAAACTTGTGGATGTGGTAAGAGAAAATAACAAGGAGAGGGAAGATGAAATTACAGAAGCCGAATAAATGGAATAAAACCATAAAAAACAGAATATGGAACGGCAGCATTTTGGCGGCATTTATTGCTGCCGCTGCGGTATTTGCCGTAATGCTTCAGACTGAGAAGAGGACGCTTGCGGAATACGAGAAAAAGGAGGTATATGTGGCAGCAACGGATATTCCCCGGGGAGAGGAACTGACGCAGGAGAATATCGAAGATTATGTAATGCCTCTGGAGATTGACCAAAGAATCGTGCCGGGGACGGCAGTGATGGACAGGGACAGTCTGTATGGCAGAATAACGGTATGTGATATCGGGCAGGGCAGCGTTATCACCGGGGAAATGACAGAGGGTAAGGAGCAGATTCTGGGAGAAATGACGGAACCGGTGATCGCCGGTTTCCGGGCGGAAGATCTGTACCAGGCTGTAGGAGGTGTCCTGCGCGCCGGGGACAGAATACATATCTATTGCATCGATAAGGATAAAGACGATTTTTCCGGTGAAAATCCGGGCTGGCAGAATCTGTTCGTACAGCAGGTGTTTGATCAGAGCGGCAACATCATTCCCTGTGAGGATACCACTACACCGGCACAGAGAGTGAATATTTATCTGGACAATAAAAATGTGGAGGAGTTTTACAGAAATCTGGCAAAAGGGTCACTGCGGGTCGTTAAGATCTGCAACTGATCCGTCATAGGAAAGACACTGTAAAAAGACCCTGTAAGAAGATGCTGTAAGAAGATACTGCAATAAGGAGAACTCGCATGACAAAGAAAAAACGCCGCAGGCTGTGCATTGCTGCTATACTGGCACTGGGGATCGTACTGTTACTTCCCGTACGGACGGTACAGGCTTATGAGAAGAAGACCATTTATAACAGCCCTTACGTGTCTTTCAGTCCGGACGGGAAAGCATGGACTACCTGTGCCGGAGAGAAAGGATATCGTTGGTATGAAGAAAATACGGTCGTATTTACGGGAATGAAATCTTCTCTGAGAAAGCCCGTTGCGGGAGAACATTATTACAGTGTCAGCCGCATGGGAGAAGTACCGATCGGAGCCTGGAAGGTCTGCTGGCGGAGGGCACAGTGTATTCATAATGCCTATGGGAGAAAACAGGGTTGGCATGGTCTGCGATTTGGTACAGCAAAATGTCAGGGATACTATAATTCCGGTTGGAAACCGGTCTGCGCGGATTGTGGGGAATGGATAGAAACGTGGAACATCTATATGAGCAGAGAGGCGGCAGCGACAATCCACTACATGGAGCTTGGTAGTGAGGAGGCACCGGAGACCTATTATTATCTGTGTCCGCATTGTACCAACCTGGAGCAGGGAGTGACGTTCCCGGCACACCGATGCAAGAAGATTTCTCCCAATCAGTATAAGGTAATATATGATGCAAATGCAGATCCCGGATCCTGTGTAGGATTTATGGGGGAAAGCTATCATATGTATGATAACGCGGAAGTTTACGAAGGTGGCGAAGTGACTCCGGTAACCCATCTGACGAAGAACAATTATACCCGTATCGGCTATCTGTTTACCGGGTGGAATACCGCACCGGACGGAAGCGGCGATTCCTACGCGGATGAGGCCGAGATATGTAATCTTGCCACAGCGGATCACCGGGACAGGACGACCTGGACCGACAGAGACAACGGATCGGTCACACTGTACGCCCAATGGACTCCATGTGAGAGTACACTGTGTATCGATGCCGGCGGCGGTAAATATCTGGGTAAAAACATTTTGGAGATTACGGATGTATACGGTAAAAAATACCGCCTGCATACGGAAGGGATTCAGCCTCCGGCCGGATCTACACTGACTTTTGAGACAAACGGTGGAACGGCAGTACCTTCCATCCGGGGAACACAGCATTTTGAAGAATGGACGCGTGTGCTTCCCTTCCTGGGAGAACTGGAGGAAAATGTCTATACCTACTGTGCCACGGAAGGAAATAGGGATACTGTAAAGGCGCTGTACCGGAGGGATTGCGTGACTCTGCCGGGGACAGTCAGAGAAGGCTGGTCTTTCGGAGGCTGGTATTATGATAAAGCATTTACATTGCCGGCGGGGGCGGCAGGGGAAGAGATTATTCCTTCCGCTGACAGCACACTGTATGCCCAGTGGGTCGATCTGAAGCTAGAGTCTGCAGACAATTATAAGGCAAATGGTGGGAAGGGTGCAGTGGATCTTAGCTGGTCACAGACGGACCAGAAGAACAAGACCTATCTGTTGTTCCAAAAGAAGGAGAACGGCACTTGGACCCGCATTAATTCCGCTGAGGATATCAGCAGCATGACACGGGTCGCTATAACGGAGAATTACAGCGGCAGTGCCGAAGAATATACCATCCCTTACACAGGGCTGTATACGCTTACGGCAGAGGGAGCCCAGGGACAGGATTTTGAATCCTGCACAGGAGGATACGGTGGGCGCGTGTCCGGAACCTTCTGGCTGCAAAAGGGAGAGAAGATCACATGTTTTCCGGGAGGACAGGATGGCGGTAACGGCGGAGGAACTGCTTCTGCTTACGGGAATGGAGGTGGTATGACATCTGTGACATCAGACCGCAAGGGAATCCTGCTCATTGCCGGTGGCGGCGGAGGCGCTTCCCCGGCGGGAGACGGAAAAAGCGGTGGCAGTGCGGAGAGCGTGCGGGAAGAAAGCAGCGGTGAGGACGGAATGGCGGGTGGTGGTGCCGGATACCGGGGAGGAAGTGCTGGAGAAAAGATTGTACACTCCCATACGAATCAATGTTACAGGGAGGCAGCCTATACCCCGGCACTTGGCAGCTGGGAGCACTATGTGACCGGCCATGATGATTATTGTGAGACTTACACTGCCACCAGGGCTTACAGCCATACCAAGGACGACGATCCTTATCATATTATCCGTGCAGGCTGGTCCCGGTATTACTGGGATGAGGGGAATCGGTGGAATACGAGAGGATACCCGGGAATCAACACTAACGGTAATACGAAATTAAATATTTCGGTCTATGCGGACAGCTGGGGATCCTCCTGTAATTTTTCTCTGAATAAGTCACAATATACGATTTTGAACCAGGACGGAAAAGTAATCCTGTCAGGGAGCTTTCGGGATGCGGTTTATTCCATGAGCGGGTCTTCCAGCTCAGCATGGGAGAATCCGGACGGTTCCTGGGGCGGTGCACCGGGCGGCAGTAAGTTCGCCGGTACCTTTCATTTTACCCTGCCGGAGGGGACGACGAAGATCTTCGTAGACCTGAAGTTTTCCCATGACTGTTCGGATGCATGGCTCACTTCGGAGATCACGGGCTTAAGCTTTTCCGGCGGCAGAATGCTGACCTGCGGTTATACGGAGGGACAGGTACTTTCCTCGAAACCGGCTTACGGAGGAAGTAATTATGTGAATACGGCGTATGCCCGGATGTACGAAAGCGAAAGCGGCGTACACCGGGGAGACGGAAGCATACAGATACAGTCCGAGGCAATAGGTTATCAGGAAGAGTGCCATATGGAGGGTGTTGTGGCGACAGACCTGGCAGCACCGGATCGGATCCCTGCGGAAATGACTATGGAAGCGCTGGACCATAAGCGGGTACAGATTACCTGGCAGCAGCCAAGTGATAACGGAACCCGGTATTATCATAAGGCGGAGTCCTATCTGACCGGGAGTACTAAAAGACTTTGTACTTCTAATATTACCGGGAATCTGTTGGTCAGCGGCATTGCAGGTTACTATTTCACAATAGACGACGCGGCAGATACAATGGTGGGAGCGCAGAATGCAAAATACACCGAAAAAACGGCTGCTGAGTTGACTGCAAACGGAAAAACACAGTATTTTCATGTGGCAGCTGTGGACGTGGCAGGCAATGTAGGACCTACGACACATTTTAGTATGAAAGATACCGATGTAAAGTGGAAGATTTATACCGGACCGTTGGAAATAGAGAGCGGAGACAACGTGTATCCTGCGCCGGAGGCAAAAAGCTGGTATGTCCGAGCGGACGGTAAGACCCCGTTCACTTTAAAAAATAATGCTTCTCTGGACGGGGATGCCTGTGAGGAATATCAGCCCAATGAAAATATCTATGAGACCCGAAGCGAAGACGGCACCGTAGCACGCAATATCATCCACACGCCTTCCAGAGAAATCCGTAAGGGCAATATCCGTACCGATGCTTCCGGACTGTCCTATACCACAGAAGGAGTGGCAGTACTGCAGCAATATCCGTATTCCTATACGGTAAGATCGAATCTGTGCAGGGAGCTTACCGGTGTGCAGAAATTCACGATCGACGCGGCTTATTCCGGACAGAGAATCCAGGCGATTCCCATTGCGGAGGCAGATGCGGGAGATACAAAAGTATATTCGACACATGCACTGGATGAAAAAAATAAGATCACGCTGATTGCAGATGGAGAGGCTCCGACAATCTACGGACTGGATCTGTTAGAAGACCGTAAACTGATCGACCGCAGGGAGGGAGAGGTCACCGTTACCGTGACAGCCTCCGACGCGGTCAGCGGTGTAAAAGAATTCTACGTCAGAATACAGAATACCGATAATACGGTAGCGAAGACCTTTGTACCGGATGACACCGGAAGTATCCGGATCGTGATCACGGAGGATGACGCAATGTTCAGCGGGGATTTTACGGTAATGGCATATGCGGCAGATTATGTGGGAAACGAGACGGAGATAACCAAAGGGACAACGGAATTCGGTCTGGAAGCGGATGTTATGAGAATACGGGAACCACAGGGGACGACATTTCGCTGCGGCGAGAGCGGTATACTGACATTTACGGTATGGGGATATGCGGATCTGGTGGAGGTGATCTTCCCGGAAGAGATGACGAGACAGAATCCGGAACTGAACAGGGTCTATGATTATAGGGATCAGCCGGGGTATCGAATCACGGAAAGTATACAGTTCATGGTGCCGCTGTATACACCGGAGAATGAACAGCTGCCGATCACTGTGCGGGCTTATAAAGGGGATAAGAAACTGGAAGATCATCCCCAGATCAGTGTCATCGGTGTGAAAGGAAGTGTATTAGAGGATCTGCGGTCGAGACTGCGGTAAACAGACAGGATAACAGGGGAAAACCACAGGACAGGAGCATGCAGAGAGTGCGGAAGGGAGCGGGTGTGATCCGGATTATGGCATATATCATGCTGTCAGGAGGACTTCTGATGGCATCCTGGATGGATAGGAAAGAGTGCCTAGTGTATAATTATGTATGGTGGTGGTGCCTGCCCTGGGCCTGTCTGCTCGCCCTGTCGGAAGGATGGGATATCAGAACCTGGATTGCGGCAGCAGGATTTGCAGCCTTGCAGCAGCTGGTATTTGGTCATATGTACGGAAGGGCGGACTGCTATGCTTTTTCGGTGTGTGCATTGGCGGAATGTACCGGGGATACCGGAATCCTATGGCCGTTGTGTCATATGCTGCTGGCGGTGATACTGCTTACGGTGGTGCAGCTGTTTCACGGAAATGTTACGCTAGACGGGAGACTGCGGGTTCCACAGCCGTTTATTCCTTATATTACCGTTTCTTTCTGGATGGTTACGGTGTTACGATATTTCCTGAATGCAACGTATATTTATGCATAAACAGTTGCGTATTTCGGGAAAAAGTGATATAGTAATCAAAGTTTAGGGGAGGATGGCTCCCGTATAAACAGACAGGAGGAAAATATTATGAAAAAAGCAATCGCAATGTTACTTGCAACTGTAATGAGTACAGCAATGCTGACAGGTTGTGGTTCTGATTCCACAACAAAGGAGAGCACCCAGGCTACTGAGAGCAGTGTAGCTGAAACTGCTGCTGCAACTACTGAAGCTGCAGCTACTGAGGCAGCTGATAAGACCGAGGGCGGCGTACTGGTATTCGGTACCAACGCAGAATTCCCTCCCTTTGAGTATGTAGGAGATGACGGAGAGCCTGATGGTTTTGACGTAGCTCTGATCAAGGCAGTAGGAGAGAAGCTGGGCATGGAAGTCCAGGTAGAGAACATGGAGTTCGATTCTCTGGTAAGCTCTATTGGCAACAGAATTGATGGTGCTATCGCAGGCATGACCGTTACCGACGAACGTAAGGAACAGGTGGATTTCTCTGATCCTTATTACGAGGCTGTACAGTTCGTCATCGTACCGGCAGATTCCGATATTGCAACCGCTGATGATCTGAAGAACAAGACGATCGGCAGCCAGCTGGGTACTACCGGAATGTTCCTTTCCGAGGACATTGAAGGTGTTACCGCACAGACCTATAACAGAGCCATCGATGCTGTCAACGATCTGGTAAACGGCAGAGTAGATGCTGTTATCATCGACAAGAACCCTGCAGAAGTATTCAACACGAAGTTCGAAGGCAAGGTTAAGATTATCGATGGTGCAGAGTTCGGTTTCGAGACCGAAGAATATGCAATTGCACTTCCTAAGGGAAGCGAACTGGTAGAGCAGGTAAATCAGGCATTGGCAGATCTGAAGGCAGACGGTACCTTTGATGCACTGGTATCTGAGTACATTGGTGAATAATTTATACAAAATATGTGTTAAAAATATGCATGAAATATATATAAAAAAGAAGAGAATGGCTTGTGCCATTCTCTTCTTTTTGCTATATTAAGGTAGGTAATGGCAATTTTTATACATTTCATCATTTCATTTAAGAAAGGCATAGGAAATAACATGCAAAATATCTGGCAACATATTTATGCAGCCTTCATTGAAGCGGACAGATGGAAGCTTTATCTGAAAGGACTGGGAGTAACCTTAGAGGTTTCTTTTTTTGCGGCACTGCTCGGTATTCTGATCGGAACCATAGCAGCATTTTTAAAACTTTCTACGAGAAAGAACGGATCGAAGACCATAGCGTCCCGCATCGCAAGCGCTTATATTGATATTATAAGGGGAACACCTACCACAGTACAGCTACTGATCATGTGGTCCGGTATTCTGGCTACCTGTAAGAACAGTGTGCTGATCGCCAGCCTGACCTTTGGTATTAACTCCGGAGCCTATGTGGCGGAGATCGTAAGAGCAGGTATCCTGGCAGTGGACAAGGGACAGATGGAAGCCGGAAGATCCCTGGGACTGAACAAGCTCCAGACCATGCGCTACATCATTATCCCACAGGCATTTAAGAGCATTCTGCCTCCTCTCGGCAATGAATTTATCGTGCTGATCAAGGAGACTTCTATTGTAGGTTACGTAGGAATGAGTGACCTTACCCGTGTGGCAAATCAGATGACTTCCAAGCTGTTCGATGTATTTACACCGCTGCTTGGTATCGCGTTCATCTATTTCGTGCTGACCAAGGTACTGTCTATCCTGCTTGCAAAATTGGAAAGGAGGCTGCGTAAGAGTGATAATCGTTAAAGATCTGCATAAAAGCTTTGAAGATAATCAGGTGTTAAAGGGAGTAAATTACCATATTCATCCCGGAGAGAAGATCGTAGTGGTAGGACCCTCCGGATCCGGTAAGAGTACTTTCCTGCGTTGCCTGAACCTATTGGAGAGACCTACTAGCGGTGAGATCTGGTTTGACGGACAGAACATCACGGATCCAAAGATCGACATCAACAAAATCCGTCAGCATATGGGTATGGTGTTCCAGCATTTTAACCTGTTTAATAATCTGACCATCATGAATAATATTACTCTCGCTCCGGTGAAGTTAAAGCTGATGAACGAGGAAGAAGCCAAAGAAAATGCGCTGAAGCTGTTAAAGAGAGTAGGGCTGGAGGAAAAAGCGGATGCATATCCTGCCTCCTTAAGCGGCGGTCAGAAGCAGAGAATCGCCATCGTAAGATCCCTGGCGATGAACCCCAGAGTAATGCTGTTCGATGAGCCTACCTCCGCACTGGATCCTGAGATGGTAGGAGAAGTACTGGAAGTTATGAAGGAACTGGCAGAGAGCGGCATGACCATGGTGGTGGTTACCCACGAGATGGGCTTTGCCAGAGAAGTAGGTACGAAGGTGCTCTTTATGGATGGCGGTAATATCGTGGAGGAGAATACGCCGCAGGAATTCTTTACCAATCCCCAGAGTCCGAGATTACAGGAATTTTTATCCAAAGTACTGTAGGAACAGCATCGCATGTAAAAATGCGGGAATGGAGATCCGAAATGATCACAATCTCTTTATGTATGATCGTTAAAAATGAAGAACGGATTCTGGCTAGATGCCTGGACAGTGTGAAAGACCTGGTGGATGAGATCATTATCGTGGATACGGGATCAGCGGATGCCACGAAGCGGATTGCTGCAGAATATACCGATAAGATATACGATTTTACCTGGATCGATGATTTCAGCGCAGCAAGGAATTTCGCCTTTTCCAAGGCGTCGAAGGAATACATATATTCAGCGGATGCGGATGAGGTGCTTTCGGAGGAGAACAGGCAGAGATTCCGCCAGCTAAAAGAAACACTGCTTCCTGAAATTGAGATCGTCCAGATGAAATACGGTAATCAGCTGCACAACGGCACGGTCTATAATTTTGATGAAGAGTATCGTCCCAAATTATTCCGCAGACTGCGGAACTTTGTGTGGGAGGAGCCGATCCATGAAATGGTACGGCTTGCGCCGGTGGTCTATGACAGTGACATCGTGATCACTCACATGCCGGAGCAGAATCATGCAGGCAGAGATTTGAGCAATTTCCGAAAACAGATTGCTGCGGGGAGACAATTATCCAGAAGACTGTACGGCATGTATGCCAGAGAACTGTTCCTGGTAGGAAGTGTGCAGGATCTTCAGGAAGCGGAAAATTACTTCCGGACGGAAGTTTCTTCCCCGGACAGAAGTACGGACGAGATCACGGAAGGCTGCTGTGTGGCAGCCAAAGCGGCCAGACTGCGGGGCGATACCGTGGCGTTTTTCAAGCACACTTCCAAGGTGATCGCGGGAGAAGGGTGTTCGGAGATCTGTTGTGAACTGGGTCATTTTTATGAAGAGAAGCAAGACTACGAAGAAGCAGCCATCTGGTATTATAATGCAGCATATGAGACACAGCCGGCGTTAACGCTTAGAAGCGCAGGAGAAGAACCGTTGCAGGGACTGATCCGGTGCTATGAACAGTTAGGGGTTCCAAAACAGGCGGAAAGCTATCGGAAAGAGTTAAAACAGCGACAGAACGAAAATGAGAAATAACTGCCCGGCACACAGGGTAATGAAGTCGTGAAAAAGTGTGCGGAATGAGGAGCAAACAACATTATGAAATGGGAAGAAAATGTACGTAAGGTGGTGCCCTATGTGGCAGGCGAGCAGCCGAACCGCCCGAACATGATCAAACTGAATACCAATGAATGCCCGTATCCTCCGGCACCCGGAGTACGGCAGGCAGCGGAAAATATGGAAAGCGCATCTCTGCGGCTGTATCCGAATTCCAACGCACAGCCCTTAGTGGATGCACTGGCTGCATACTATCATGTGAAGCCGGAACAGGTATTTGTAGGTGTGGGATCCGACGATGTATTATCCATGGCGTTTTTGACCTTTTTTAACAGCGGAAAGCCGATCCTGTTCCCGGATGTGACATATTCCTTTTATGATGTATGGGCGGATCTGTACCGGATCCCGTATCGTACCTGTGCCCTGGATGAGAACTGGCACATGGATCCCGAGGATTACAAGCAGCCAAACGGCGGCGTGATCTTCCCGAACCCCAACGCCCCCACCGGTGTGGAGGAATCGCTGGAAATGATCGAAGAGATCCTGCAGGCGAATCCCGATGTGGTAGTGATCGTGGATGAGGCTTATGTGGACTTCGGCGGTAAGAGTGCTCTGCCACTGCTTAAAAAATACGAAAACCTTCTGGTGGTGCAGACTTTTTCCAAGTCCAGAGCCATGGCGGGAATGCGTATCGGTTTCTGCATCGGTAATGAAAAGCTGATCCATTATCTGAATGATGTGAAATTTTCCTTCAACTCCTACACCATGAATCTGCCTTCTCAAGTCATGGGTGTGGAAGCGGTAAAGGATGATGTTTATTTTAAAGAGACTACGGCGAAGATTGTGGCGACCAGAGAGCGCATTAAGAAGGAGCTTTCGCAGCTTGGATTTACTTTCCCGGATTCTAAGGCGAACTTTATCTTCGCTTCTCATAAGGAAGTACCTGCCGAAGAGCTTTTTCTTGCACTTCGCGCAGCAGACATCTATGTCAGACATTGGAACAAAGAAAGAATTGCCAACTCCCTGCGTATCACAGTCGGTACGGATGAAGAGATGGACCGTCTGATCGCTTTCCTGAAAGAATATCTGGAAAAGCGGGCATAATTAAAAAATAAAAGAATTGGAGCAAACACATGTTAAAAAAGTATTTGATCATTTTTCTGGTATCTATGGTTCCTTTGATTGAGCTTCGAGGCGCTGTTCCTATTGCGGTGGGAATGAATCTGCCGCTGCTTCCCAGCTATATTGTCTGCATCCTGGGCAATATGCTTCCTGTGCCGTTTATTTTCTTTTTTGCCAGAAAGGTATTGGAATGGGGCGCAGACAAGCCGGTCATCGGTAAGTTCTTCACCTTCTGCCTGGAAAAAGGACATAAGGGTGGCAAGAAACTGCAGGAGAAGGCCGGAAGAGGTCTGTTCGTGGCACTGCTTCTCTTTGTAGGCATTCCGCTTCCGGGAACCGGTGCCTGGACCGGAACTCTGGCAGCCAGTCTGTTAGACATGGACTTTAAGTCCAGTGTCATTGCCGTGATGTTGGGAGTGGTACTGGCAGGTGTGATCATGGGTCTGCTCAGCATGGGCGTATTTGGAGCACTTGGAACTATTTTCTAAAAAAACGGGGATACTGTAATTATGGAAAATACAGAAGAAATCTACACAGACTTTGCAAGAGTATATGACGAACTCATGGACAACACGCCCTATGATATGTGGTGTGACCGCTTAGATGACCTGATTACGGCTTACGGTGTATCCAAACCTACGCGGGATGCGGAAGGCATTCTGGATTCTGAGCGAAATCTGGTGGTGGACTTAGGGTGCGGAACCGGTACACTGACGGAGTTATTGTATAAAAAAGGCTATGACTGCATTGGCGTGGATAATTCCGAGGAGATGTTAAACATTGCCATGGACAAAAAAGCACAGAGCGGTTCGGAAATCCTCTATCTTCATCAGGACATGCGGGAACTGGATCTGTATTCTACCGTAGGTACGGTGATCAGTGTCTGCGATTCCGTGAATTATATTCTGGAAGAAGAGGAACTGTTGCAGGTATTTCAGCTGGTGAACAACTATCTCTATCCCGGCGGGGTATTTATCTTTGATTTTAATACCGCCTATAAATACCGGGAAGTCATCGGCAATACCACCATTGCGGAGAACAGAGAGGACTGCAGTTTTATCTGGGAGAATTATTATGATCCGGAAGAAGAGATCAATGAGTATGATCTAACGATTTTCGTACAGGAAGAGGACGATATTTTCCGGAGATTCACAGAGACCCATTTGCAGCGGGGCTATACTGTGGAGCAGATGCGGGCGCTTGTGGAGCAGGCAGGATTAAAGATCCTTGAAATCAAGGATTCCGATACCGGTGAAGCAGCGGCCGAGACCAGCGAGAGAGTATATATCGTAGCAAAAGAGCAGCAAAAAAAGCTGCTGTAAGAAAGGTTCGTGGAATAAAATGAAAGATTATATGGTACGCGCAACTGCCGCGAATGCACAGATCCGTGCATTCGCCTGTACAACGAAAGAGACAGTGGAGACGGCTAGGGCAGCGCATAATACAAGCCCGGTGGTCACAGCTGCACTGGGAAGACTCCTCAGTGCCGGAGCTATGATGGGCAGTATGTTAAAAGGAGAAGATGAACTGATCACACTGCAGATCAAGGGAGACGGTCCCGTGGGAGGACTTACGGTGACAGCAGACGGTAACGGACATGTAAAGGGCTACGCGAATGTACCCGATGTGATCCTGCCTGCAAACGCCCAGGGAAAACTGGATGTGGGCGGCGCCGTGGGAAACGGTGTCTTAAGTGTGATCAGGGATATGGGACTGAAGGATCCTTACGTGGGACAGACTGAGTTGCAGACCGGTGAGATCGCAGAGGATCTGACCTATTATTTTGCCGTATCCGAGCAGGTACCTTCCGTGGTGGGGCTGGGAGTACTGATGAACAGAGACAACACTGTCAGACAGGCCGGTGGATTTATTGTACAGCTGATGCCCTTCGCAGAGGAGGAGACGATCAGTAAGCTGGAAGAGAATATTAAGAATCTCTCCTCTGTGACCGCCATGCTGGATGCAGGTAAGACTCCGGAGGGAATGCTTGAAGTACTGCTTTCCGGAATGAATCCGGAGATCACGGATACGCTTCCTGTGGAATTTGCCTGCAATTGCAGCAAGGACAGAGTGCGCAAGGCCCTGATCAGTATCGGAAGAGAAGAGCTGCAGTCTATGATCGATGATGATAAGCCGATCGAGGTGAACTGCCATTTCTGTAATAAAAACTATAACTTTACCGTGGATGAATTAAAACAGATGATCCAGTAATGGATTCCGTAAAGTGAGGAAGCTTATGAAACAGGGATTTGTCAAAGTTGCGTCCGCTACACCGGGGATCCGGGTGGCGGATCCGGTCTATAATGCCCGGGCAATCTGTACCCAGGCAAAAGAAGCGGCAGAACACGGAGCGAAGATAATAGTGTTCCCCGAACTGTGCATTACCGGGTATACCTGTAATGATCTCTTTTTGCAGAATCTTTTGCTGAAGAAGGCAAAAGAAGCACTGCTTACGATCGCAGAAGAGACAAGCCGGCTGGAAGCATTGCTTTTTGTGGGACTTCCCGTGGAAAAGGACGGTCGTCTGTATAATGTGGCTGCCGCAGTATATCGTGGAAGTATTCTGGGCATGATCCCGAAGAAAAAAATTCCAACGTATGCGGAATTTTACGAGGGCAGATATTTTGCTCCCGGGGAAGAAAGAATAACGAACCTCCGTCTGGGAGGATATGAGATTCCTTTTGGAACGAATCTTTTGTTTTGTTGTGAGGAATTGCCGGAGCTGGTTCTTGGCTGTGAGATCTGCGAGGACCTGTGGGTGGCGGATCCGCCATCCACTTCCCATGCATTGGCAGGGGCTACGGTGATCGCCAATCTGTCGGCATCTAATGAGACGGTATCCAAGGACGCTTACCGTGAACTATTGGTAAAATCCACCAGCGCAAGACTTCTGTGCGGATATATTTACACTTCCGCAGGAGAAGGAGAATCCACCCAGGATCTGGTATTCGGAGGGCATAATCTGATTGCGGAGAACGGAACACTGCTGGCACAGTCTTCCCGTTTCGCCACAGGAATTCTCTACACAGACCTGGATGTGCTCAAGATAAGCAGCGAGCGCAGGAGAATGGGAACCTTTGGAAAACAGCCGACGGCTTCCTATTATCAGATCCCTTTTTCCATGGAACTTACGGAGACCAAACTGGAACGGAAATTCGCGGCGCATCCTTTTGTACCGGAGGATTCGGCTCTTCGCAACAGAAGATGCGAAGATATTTTATCCATTCAGGCGTATGGCCTGAAAAAACGTTATGAACATATCGGTGGTAAGACGGCAGTTCTGGGGATCTCGGGAGGACTGGATTCTACACTGGCACTTTTGGTGACGGTGAGGACGTTTGATCTGTTAGGACTTGCAAGAAAAGGAATCATTGCCGTGACCATGCCCTGCTTTGGCACCACGGATCGGACCTACGAGAATGCCTGCCTGTTAGCGAAGACTCTGGGTACGACACTTCGGGAAGTGGATATCCGTGAGGCAGTGACCGGACATTTCGCAGACATCGGACAAGATATGGAATGTCATGATATTACCTATGAGAACGGGCAGGCGAGAGAACGCACACAGGTGCTTATGGATATTGCGAACAAGGAGAATGCCCTGGTCATCGGTACGGGAGACATGTCGGAGCTCGCACTTGGCTGGGCTACCTATAACGGAGACCACATGTCCATGTATGGCGTCAATGCGGGCGTGCCGAAGACACTGGTAAGACACTTAGTGCAGTATTACGCGGATACCTGTGGACAGGAAGAACTGTCGAAAGTACTGAAGGATGTGCTGGATACGCCGGTGAGTCCGGAACTGCTTCCGCCGGTAGAAGGAAATATCACGCAGAAGACAGAGGACCTTGTGGGACCTTATGAACTGCACGACTTCTTCTTATATTATATGCTGCGCTGCGGCTATGCACCGGATAAGGTATATCGGATCGCAGAAGAGACCTTTGCCGGAAAATATGATGCTAAGACCATTAAAAAATGGCTGAAAAATTTCTATCGGAGGTTTTTCTCGCAGCAGTTTAAACGCTCCTGCCTGCCGGACGGACCCAAAGTGGGAAGCGTGGCACTTTCCCCCAGAGGGGATCTGCGTATGCCCAGTGATGCCTGTGCAAGGATCTGGCTGGACCGCCTGGAGGAAATATAAAAATATTGTTAAAATTTCGTCGAAATTCTTAATTTTCTGTTTTTTACTTGAAATGGAAAACGGGAAATCGTATATTATAGCTGTACCAAGTTTAGAGGATATGTGGAGGAATAAATATGACTAAGGCGGAAATCTTAAAAAAAGAAATCTTAAGACAGTATCGCAGTGTCAGACAGTTTGCCATGGAGATGAATATTCCTTACAGCACACTGGTAACGGCTCTGGAGCGCGGCATTGAAGGGATGGCATACGGAACAGTTATCAAAATGTGTGACAAGCTGAGTCTGAATCCTGTAGATTTTTCATCATTGGAGAGGGATGCATCCCTGGGAGCACAGCTTTTGGAAAATCGTGTCATGCAGAATTATGTGAAACTGAATCAGACCGGAAGAGATAAGATTCTGGAGCTGATGGATGATTTTGTACAGATTGATAAGTACAAGGCAAAAAACAAGAAAACAAAATAAGAAGTAAAAAAACAAGTAAAATAAGTAAAATAAAACAGCTACTGATCGAATCCCCTAAAACGGGGATCAACAGTAGCTGTTGAACATCATACCGCTGTAAGCGCTGGTGGTATAAGGACTGATGAAATTGTGACCGGGATTTTTGTAGGCCACAATTTTTTTGTCTACATAATCCATAGGATTCAGCGAGACCTGATCGCTTTTGTGTAACAGAGAGCTGCTGAAATCCTTTAATACACTGAAAGCCGACAGATCATTTCCCGAGGCTGCCGCGGTCTGCCGCAGTCTTTCGTCATTGATGGAGAGCATACCGTCATCCTCCAGATGCATTCCCATACTTTCCAAAGAATTGCCGTACAGGGATGCGATGGATGAAAATTCCCGTACCAGCTGTCTGCTTCTGGACTGGGTATTCAGATAGGAAGATGCCGCACGTATGAAATTATTGTAACTGCCTACCAGCTGGTTAATATTGTCGGTGATGGATTCAGTATCTGTCTTCAGCCCGATATGTACCGGTTTATCTTCGGGGCTTACGGCTTTAATCTGTACATCGAACAACTTGCCCACCGTGAAATGGTTGGAAGAGGAAGAACGTTCCTCACCGTTGATCAGGAAGCTTGCGTTGTCAGCGGAATGACTGATATAATTCAGTCCCATATTGTCTACGACACCGGAGGTCTTGCTGGTATGATCATCACTGACCCGGAAATGATACGGTCTGCCGTTCGGAATACCGGTGGCGTCGGATGTCAGGCGGAGTGCGTAACGGGAATCGGATTCCGCTACCTCTGCACGGATGCCGATGTCCGCGTTGTTGATCAGCCTCGACAGCCGCTCCATGATCTGACGGTTGGTATCGCCCTCGTTAATATTGAACTGGAATTCATAGTTCATATCGTTGACCGCAAGATCAAAGGAATAAGTATCCGGAGCCAGTGTGGTAGCCAGATCCGGGAGGAAATATCCAAGATTCTCCTGGGGAGTGGCAAGGGTGCGAACCTCCAGATCGAATTCGGGAGAAGCAGCGGAAGAGGCTTCGGAACCGATATAGGTGACCTCAGCGATATCGTTGTTGGTGGAATAGGCACTTTTTTTACGGAACATGCCGTCCTGCTCCAGCCCGCCGAGCTGTGCGATGGAGTTGTGAAGCTCTCTGGCGTTCTCCTTGACATCCACAGCATAATATTGAGTATCCTTACTGGTGGTAGGAAGATACCAGGGTGCATCCTTGTTCAGTTTTATGATGGAATTATAGACACTGCGAAGTTCACTCTTTTTATGTGTGTCGTATTTCGTCAGCTGTCTGGGCGAGTACGCCGTCAGATAATTATTGTAAACAGTATTGAGAACTGCACTCATAGATATCTCCTTTCTCCTCCGTAATCAAGGATATTTTAGATGTCGGGGTCAAAAGCCCCCGACTTAGATGCCTACGAATTGCTTTGCGCTACGTACTCCCACAATTCTACCCAATATTCGCATATCGTGGGATTGTCATCCCACTTTTATGCTCATATCGGGGCGGGTCCTAAGGTCTTTCACCCACCTATGAGCAAGCTCATGTGGGCTTA
>ENA-OWOF01000122-OWOF01000122.1-gut-metagenome-genome-assembly--contig:-NODE-122-length-32801-cov-5.007762_pt1 | contig 32801 bp, 48 predicted proteins | sample MGYA00248255_ERZ651790 | MGnify/ENA primary metagenome ERZ651790 (study PRJEB26908, sample SAMEA4031711) | gut metagenome | biome: gut; feature: normal infant; material: stool | place: China | collected 2015...
TGACAACTGTTAATTGACAAGGAAACAAGGGGGCGCGAAATAAGGCGCAAGAAACCGAAATAAACCGTCAGTGACCGGGAGAAATGGCGTAATAAAGCCGTTTGTGAGTGCAAAGGAATGCAAGTGAATAGAAAGAGCGCCGGGAGTGGTTGTCAATCACTTTCGGCGCTTTTTTGCTGTTAAACGAACGAAACGAGCGAACGGCTGGAAAAGTTTACGGAGCGTTTAAAGAATTTAAAAGAAACGTTTAAACGGCGGTATAATGCGGTTTAAAGCTATCAAGGCGGTTTAAATGCACTTTAAACTAAATGTATTTATAATACATAATATGTAATTTGTAGCAACGAACTCAACGAACAAAATCATCATTGTCAACGAACAAGTTCGTTGACACGAAAAAACGGCGCAGGAACATTTAACCCGCGCCGTTTTTTGTGCACTTTTTTATACTATTAAAAATGTATTTGAAAATTGACTATTCTGCAGCTTCCGCAATACCTAAAACACGACCACGGCAATACACGGTATCATCTTCCTGCAAATGAATGTTTTTACGCTTTGGATTGAGAGAAATTAAAGTGTTGCCATCATATTGTTTGATAAATCCTTCGCCATTTACTATGAAAATGCCTATTTCGCCGACTTCTACCGATGGGCAAGTTTCAACCAAAACAATATCACCATCATAGAACTTAGGTTCCATACTGTCGCCGGACACTCTTATTGCATAGTTGGCTCTATCTGCTATATCAGTATGTACGATTTTGAGGGGTTCAGTTCTGCTTTCCTCAAGATATACCCCAGTACCTGCACCCGCCGGCAAGGCACATATATCAATGTAACAGTACTCTTCCTCGTCCTGCTCTGTTTTGGCTGGGAAACGTAATGGCTTTTTCTTACTGTTGGATTGTACCTTTTCTTGTTCAGCCACTCGTTCGGCAGCCAGCTCTGCTAGTGCTGCCGCCCTTTCCTGAATCAACTTTTTGGAGATTTCATCTACGGCACTATAGTTTTTTATCAACTGGTCGATGTCGTTCGACAACATCTTGTTTTCTTCCTGACCAGTGATTAAATAGCTTAAAGAAACACCTAGAAAATCCGCAATGATGGATAATTTGTCTGCAGCAGGGTTCAGATTGTTTTTGTTCCAAGCTGAAATTGCCGATGTAGAAATGCCTGTATATTCAGATAAATCCTTTTGCTTAAGCCGTTTTTCCTTTAATATCATAAAAATTCTCTGAGAAATAGTCATTCTAATCCTCCTTAACAATCTCAGAAAAAAATCCTTATATTCGAATTTTTCTCTTGACAAATCCACATACATGGATTATAATATACTTGTAACCGGTGGATTACCCACAAGGCATAGTAATCCACCTACATTTTAGCATAAATCCGTCTAAAAATCAACAGAAAGGAGTAGTGAAAAATGTCATTGTCCGAAAATATTAGAATTATGCGCGAAAGCCGCGGGCTTTCCCAGTCCGAGCTAGCCGAGCAGATTGGACTGCAAAAGCAGAATGTAAGCGCATATGAGCGCGGAGTAAAGGTGCCTACCGTGGAGAAGCTCGTCGCTATTGCCGACACACTTCGCTGCAGCACCGATAAATTATTAGGGAGGAACTTACCATGAGCATGAACAAAATGACCGCAGCAGTGACCGCTGCACTGGAGAAGCTGGGCTATCGCCGGATCCGCGAACTGCAGATCACCTGTCCCACCCAGAGCAGGGCGAACGTTTACCTGAACGACGAGTATTTCGGAGTTTTTGACTTCGAACGCAACACCTTCGTGGACTGAAAGGAGTACACCATGATAAGAAACAACGACATTATCCAGGGCTACACCGTCCTGATGGTAGCCAACGGAATGGTTCTGGCTCATTCTGAAACCGCCCCTGACCCCTATGTTGTCTGGCACATAACCGAGAACGGCGACGATGTGTACGGCGGCAAGTACCTGCCGAATAAGGACGACGCCGAGTGGGATTTCTGCACTAAAGCATTCCCGTGGTTCGAGGATAATGCCCCGATAAACGTCATTGAGGACAACGTAGCAGAAAAGATTGACAGTTTCTACTGGTATCTTGATGGTGCAAAGGAACGCGTGGAATCCTGCAGAAGCGTTCTGGACGAGATACAGGAGGCAATTGACAATGCCGCCGCTCTGGTTGAAGACATGGTCGCAGAACACGAAAAGCTGGTCGGAAAGGAAAAAGCTCCACTGGAGGAAAGTGCCGATTCCAAAATCGACTTTATTTCTGATTTTGATTTTGAAGAAACTACTAAAATTTCATCAGCTATCTCTGAACATCTTTCAAAGCTCAAAGACGAGTCAAAGTCAGAAAAGGAACCGCTATTAACTCAGAATTTTAGCGGACGAGGACACAAAGTTGTCCACGTTAAAATCAAAAAAGTAACCAAGTAGATGAAAACAGCCGAAACGAGCAGCCCGGCAGCGGGTTGTTCGTCCGCAGGGACTGACCTCCCTGTGCTGATGATGGCAGGTCGGAGCATAAAAAAAAGAGCCTCGGCAGAAACGACCACTCTTTGCACGGAATATCATTTCTGTTGACCGCAAGGCTCCGTCTAAAGTATATCAGAGCATCACGCTTTTGTCAAGTAAAATTCTTACAGAAAGGAGAGATCACTTTGACTTACCTATCAACGGCGGAGGTCGCGGAGATAAAGGGGTGCAGCTTACGCTATGTTCAACAGCTTGTCCAGAACGGCAAGCTCCGGGGCGAAACCAAGGATAACGCTGCTAACAACCGCACCGAATACATAATCCCTCTGACAGCACTGCCGCAGGACTTACAGCTTAAATGGGAAAATCAGCAGCGCCGCTCGCTAGGTTTAGAGCCGTTTAAAAAGGCGGTTAAAGCGCCTTTAAAGACTGACAGCACACGCCTTACACTGGACGACCTTACAGACAAGCAGCGCAGCGAGCTGTATCTCTGGACAGGGATAATCAAGGACTGGCTCACTATCCGGGACAGCTACGAGCAGTACAGCAAGGGCGAGATCGACGAGATGTACGTCCAGGCGGCGCGGCTGAAATACCCTGACCTGGAGATAAGCACGGATATCCTCTACCGCAGGCTGAAAGCCTACCGGAACTCGGACATTTCCGGGCTTATCGACAAGCGAGGCGGCAGCAACAAGGGAACGACGGTCGTTCCGGAGTTCATGCTGAACGCGTTCAGCCGGTTCTACCTCGACCAGCAGTGCCTGCCTATAACGAGCTGCTACAAATTCACCCGGGACTGGGTGCAGGAGCACTACCCGGAAAGCCTGCCGGATATGCCGTCAGAACGCACGTTCCGGCGCAGAGCCGAGGATATCCCGTATGCAGTGCGAATGTACTTCCGCAACGGCGACAAGGCATTCTCGGACAAGTGCCTGCCGTATGTCGAGCGACTTTACGACGATCTCCACGCTAACGACGTCTGGATAGCGGATAACCACACTTTCGATTTCTTTACCGCAGGAAAGGACGGCAAGGTTCGCCGCCTGTACCTCACAGCGTTCCTGGACGCCAAGTCCGGCGCTATGATGGGCTGGAACCTGACTTACGCGCCCTCCGGCGACAGCACGCTGCTGGCGCTCCGGCATGGGATATTGAGGTGCGGAGTTCCGAAAGCGGTCTACTTTGATAACGGTTCAGAGTTCCTTGTAAGCGACATCGGCGGTCGAGGACACCGCCGGAAGAAAGACTGGAACAAGGATCCTCTGCCGCCGAACATCTTGCAGTTCCTCGGAATCGAAATGCACAACGCTATCGTCCGGAACGCTAAGGCAAAGCCCATCGAGCGCACGTTCTGCACTTTCAAGAATCAGTTTTCGCGCTGTATTCCCACATTCTGCGGCGGCACGATACTGGAACGTCCGGAAAGCCTGAAGTACAAGCTGAAGCACGGAATTATTCCGGAAGAAGAGCAGATACGGATAGCGCTGGATTCTTACATCGACGGCTGTTTCAATGCCGCTCCCTACGGCGGCAAGGAACGCCGCTATAAGGGCATGAGGCGGTTCGAGGTCTGGAACAGCAGCATACAGGACACCGTATTCCGCACAGCGGACGAAGCAAACCTCTCAATGCTGCTGAAGCGCGTCAGCAAGCCGCAGGCGGTCAACCGCAACGGCGTGTACATCAATTTCGCCGGAGAAAAGCTGTGGTACCGCGGTGCAGACACCGTGCTGCACATCGGCGAAAAGGTGTATGTGCGCTACGACCCGGCGGATCTCCGCAGCGTGCGCGTGTATGACATGGCTACGGACAAGTACCTCTGGACGTGGGACCTGGACGACGACCTCCTCGTTGACTACCTCACAAATCACCGCGAAGATATCGCAACCGCCGAAAAGCAGATAGCCGAGAGCAAGAAGCTCGTCCGGGAATATGGTCGCGGGATACTCGACAGCGTGGACGCAGACAAGCGTATCGACATCTTCGCCGCAATGGTCAAGAATTCCGTTGAGGGCAGCAAGGACATGGTATTTAAGAAACCGGCGACATTCGTCCCGGTATTCGCCGAGGAGAAGCTGGAGAAATCCCCGGCACTTGGAGATATCAGCGAGATCTCCGTCAACATTGATATTCTGGATAAGTTAAACGCAGCGGCAGCGAGCCGCAGAAAGGACTGACATCATGGCAGAACAGAAAGTGATAAGGGAGCTCACGCCGAAGCAGCGTGAAGCCATCGAAAAAATCTCCGCCACGGCTGTGGAACTGGGAATATCTGAAACCAAGCTCTGTGAGCGCATAGGCATAACTGGTTCGGCGCTGTCGCAGATACGCAAGGGATACTATCCCGGCAACTGGGATAACCAGTTTGAAAAAATCTACGCTTACTTTGAGAACAAGGAAGCGGCTTCCGAAACTTACACCGAGGTCGAGTACGCTCCGACTTCCATCTCCACACTGGTATACAAGACCGTGCGGAACACTCAGCTCAAGGGCGGATTTGCCTTTGTGACCGGCGACGCCGGGGTCGGCAAGACCAAGGCGCTCCACAAGTACATAGATGATCACCCTCACGACAGCGTGATGATCACTATAAATCCCTGCACCAAGAGCACAAAGGCAGTACTCAAGCTGCTGGCTCTGAGCCTGGGTGTGCCGGTGACACAGTCCCGGGACGACCTGTGGATGAGCATTGCCGCGAAGCTCCACGACGGAATGGTCGTTGCAGTGGACGAAGCGCAGCTACTCACTTACGGCAGCATTGAAACGCTCCGATCATTCGCGGACTTTTTCGCGGAGCGCCGCCAGACCCTCGGCGTTGTCCTGGTCGGAAACCAGGGAATCCGGGAAAAGATAGAGGGAAAGTCCCGGGAACAGTACCGCCAGGTCGCGAACCGCGCATGGCAGCGTCAGCAGATAAGCACCGGAGATGTACAGCAGGAGGACATCAAAATGCTGTTCCCGGTGCTGGAGGGCAAGGAGCAGGAGCTGACGCTGCTCTACAAGGTAGCCCAGACCGCCGAGGGAATCCGCGGCGCAGTCCGGCTGTTCGGGAACGCCTTTGATTCCGGTAGCTACGACTTCTCCGGAATCGTCCGCATGGCTAAGATGATGCACCTTGACCTCAAGGGCGCGGAAAAGGTGGTGCGGTCATGAAGCACGGAAAGAATCCCACACGCCGTCAGAGGGAGTATATAGCTTCCCTGCTGTGGCTCAATCCCGACAACTGGCTCGTCTGCAAGGACACCCCGGACGAGCTTGTCTTAGAACACAAGTACAGCGGACATATTAAGGTGATAAGAAAGGAGCTTTTCAGATGAAATACGAATACGGGCTTGCATTCTTCTGCGGCGTGGTAGTCATGGCGCTTGCGAATGCGCTTTCGCTGGGGCTTCTGCCCTGCCGGGCGCTGGCTGTGATATTCCTGCTGGTTGCCCTGGCAGCCGTCGCGGTTTCCGGGTACCTGTTCGGGCGGAGGAGCTGCCGGAAGCTGGTGCAGTGCCGCTCATACAATGAGGGCGTTCGCAAGGGACTGGCGATCGGACGGGCTGAACGGCAGTCGGAGATACAGAGGTTCCTGGAGAATGAATGAAGAGGAATTGCTGATTGGATTTTTGAAACTGTACCTTGACGGGCTGGATAAAGTGAGCAAGTACGACGCTGTGAGGGTTGGAATTGAAATACTGCTTTCCGAAAAGGTATTTCGGGACAGTGAAGAATTGTCGCTTGTACTAAGTGTCGAATCAAGAATCAAAATCAGCGCCGAACGATTACAAGGCATGGCTGCTGGCAGGGTCATTTATATGCACCCTGCCATACCAGCTAAATAAACGGGGTTTTGCCCCGCCTTAATGCGGCTCCTTAACGGAACGGTTGCAAGCCCGTGTAAACGCAGAGCAAGGAAAAATATAAGGAGGATTTTTATGAACATTGAAATGGAATGGGGTGACTGCCATGACGGACGAACAGTGGAAAGAGATTGAAAAGAAGCTGGTTCCGCCTTTCGGTAGAGTTGAACTCGAAATTGACGGCTACAAGGTTGCTATCGTTGCACAGTTGGTTGAAAAAATGAAGTTTAGCTTTGTGGTGTATGTCAATGGTTTTATCAGAACCGAATGGTCGATAAAGGATTGTGAAATCCGCCGCCGCTTCTATTATGAATCAAAGAGGTCTATGCTGAAAAAATCCGAGGAAGCCAAAATTAAAAAGATGAGGAAATCAGTCCGGGAAGAAATCATGAAATCAGCACAATACTCGGTGTACCTTCCGTACTGGGGCAGTTTCTCCCGGCTTAAGGCTCATCTTATAAAGAACAATAAGTCCATTGAGTTAGTGAAATATGAATAATCTTTCGGGGGCTAAGTCCCCCTCCTTAATGCGGCTTCCGGTAGCGGAAACGGTTGCAAGCCCGTGCGAACGCAGAGCAGGGATAACGCCAGTCACACTGGCAGAAAGGAGAGTGATTGCATGAAATTCAGAATTTACGACTATGAGAACGACCGCTCGGTGGATATTGAGCTGACCGCTTCGCAGTGGAATGAGCTTCAGGCGTTCCTGAAGGAGCTGAAGAATCCGCCTGCTCAGGACTACAAGGCAGTTCTGGACTGCTTTAACAGTATCTGCACCGGGCTTCCTCCGGCGACCCGGCTGACGGATAAGCGCAAACGCGCCATCATCAAAGCCCAGAAAGACGGCTACGATCTGGAACAGGTGTTCCTCACTGCCGCCCAGAGCTCGTTCCTCCGGGGACGGAATGACCGAAAGTGGCGTGCAAGCTTTGATTGGATCATGCAGCCGGGCAACCTTGTCAAGGTTGCCGAAGGGCAGTATTCCGACAGCGTTCCGGCTCCGGCTACGTCCGCGCCGATGTCCGGCAATCCGTTTGACAACTATGGACAGGATTAACGGAGCGGAATTTGTGAAATCCCTTGCAGCAATACATATTCAGAACGATCCGCCGGTGGTGGGCGATTTCATGGACGAGGACGGACTGCTCCACTGCGGAAAGTGTGGTGGAAAGAAGCGCAGCCGAATTGAAGTCAGCGGCGAGGAGATCATCGTGCCGGTGCCCTGCGAGTGCAGGCTCCGGAAGATCGAGGACGAGAAAAAGCAGACTGCCGCAACGCTGGCAGCCATGCGATCCACGGAACTCCGGAGGCTGTCGCTGATGGACTCCACCCTGGCGGCAGTGAGATTTTCGTGCGCTGACCAGTCCGGGGATAACACCGGCAGCGTTGCGAAGTGCCGCAGATACGCCGAGAAATTCGCGCAGATGCGCCGGGATAACCGCGGACTGCTGCTGTTCGGCGGCGTCGGCACAGGAAAGACCTACACGGCAGCGTGCATCGCAAACGAACTGCTGGCGCAGGGAATTCCTGTCGTCATGACATCCCTGGTAAAGCTCATCGACGGCGGTGCGGACGAATTATGCAGCCGTATGGCAGCGATAGACCTGCTTATCCTGGACGACCTCGGAGCCGAGCGCTCCACGGATTACGCCCTGGAGCAGATCTACAACATCGTGGACAGCCGTTACAGAGTGGGGCTTCCGGTGATTTACACCACAAATCTTACGTTGGAGGAGCTGAAGCACCCGGCAGATCTGCGGTACGCCCGTATATACGACCGTATCCTGGAGCGGTGCTTCCCGGTGGAGTTCCGTGGGAATTCCCGGCGGAAAGTCGGAGCATGGCAGGGATTCGAGGACATGCAGGCGCTGTTAGGGGGTGATGACAATGACTAAGACGGACTGCGCCAACTACAACCACGGCAAAGACCGCTGCAACCTGCTCATGGAGCTGGTATGCGAGCAGAAATGCCGGTGCACGTTCTTCTGCACCTACGCCCAGAGGGAGCTTTCCGACCGGAAGCATGATGAACTGCTGCGGAACAAGCCGGAGGAAGTCCAGGACAGGGCGGCGCTGCTGTATTACGGCGGAAAGAAACCCTGGAACAATAATTAAACATCATTAAAGGAGGATTTAAATGAAAAAGTACAAAGTACTTACCAAGTCCCGTGGGCTGACGATACCCAGGGACATGGCGGCGCACCTCGACATTGATGCCGGAACTGCGGTAGACCTTACAGCTTCCGGGGACGGAAAGCTAATCATCACCAGGCACATCGACACCTGCCGGTTCTGCGGCGGCGCGGAAAAGGTGAAGCAGTTTGGCGACATCTACTGTTGTCCCCTGTGCGCTACAAAGCTGTATCAGGAGGTAACGGCGAATGAGTGATATCGTTGAGAAAGTCCGGGAGCTCAGCCAGATCAAGGCGGACATCGCCAGGCTGACCGACCGGAAGAAACAGCTTGAAGCTTACTTTCTGGAACGCGGCGGCGATGATGTCCTGGACACCAAATTTAAGTCCACGGTGTACGCCGACCCGGATTCCCAGGCGGCAGTTACCTACACCGAAGCGCAGGCGCTGACAATAGTGTATCCGAATTACCTTAAAGAAACACTGGGAGCGATGTTCCCGGATATCTTTGAGGAAGCCGTCAAGACCGAAGTCAAGCCGAAGAGCAAGGACATAGAGCGCATGCTCATCGGCATGTATACCGGGAATTACACCAGGTCAACGCCGGAGGAGATAATCGCGGAGCTTCCCTGCGACGACAAGGCAAAGGCGGCGCTTGCGAAGAAGCTCAAGGGCGCGAAGTTTGAAACCGACCGGGACAATCTCATGAAGATCGGTGGATTTTCGGAGCAGGACGCAGGAGATTACGCCTACCTGTACGCGGAGGCGGTGGTCTGGCAGACGTTCCGGCGCATTGCGGAGATGTCCGGTGCGGACGATGCGCGGCTGCTCCGCTGCATAGATCTCGGCGTTGCGGTGGATAGCTCCACCAAGATCACGGTGACCTGATGGCTACCAAGGAACAGATCCGGCGGATATATGCCCTCGGCGCTGCCGCCGGACTGCTCGACAGGAGCGCCGGGAACGACGACAACCTCCACCTGTGGATAAAGCAACTCTCGCTTAAAGACCACATCTCGGAACTGACTGAGCAGCAGGCAGAATTCATAATCAAGCACCTGGAGGAATATCGCTCACAGGTCGCACCGAAACCGGAGCTCGTTACCGAGGAGCAGAAAAGCATGTGCTTCAAGCTGATGTACCGTATAGCGGATATTTCCCCGTCGGAGATCAAGCCACGGGAACGGCTCCGGGGCGTTGTAGCCAAAGTGACCGGCAGGGATATCTGCCCGAACGGAGATATCTTCCACCGCGTCACCCGGGCGGAGGGATCGCAGATAATCGAAATGCTCAAGCGGATACTCCGCTCGGAGCAGAACAAGCTGAAAAGGAGCAGTAAAAATGGGACTGGCAATGCTGATAAAGAAGAGCCACCTTAATGCGGATCAGCAGGAGGTGGCGGATATCATCGGGCTGGAGAACTACCAGGCGCTCATAGACATGTATGGCGGTGACAGGCTGTACATACCGAAAGCCCGGAGCATAGTTCCGGCAGCGGAACTGGCTTATGAAATACGCCGCAGGCGACAGAACGGATACAGCAACGAGCAGATAGCACGGGATCTTGAGATCCCTGCTGCGGATATCCGCAAAATCAAATAATCAATCCCCCGGTTTTGCCGGGGGATTTTTCCGTTATTTCGTGGAGTTATATAATGGTGTACAAAATACATTTTTAATAGTATAATAGGACAAGATAAAAACTAACATTGATAAGAGGTGATACTGTGGACTTCGACGCTATCTATAATATGATACTTACCATTGGAATGGGTGCGATAACATTCTTCTTGAAGCGCAGCTTTGACAAACTGGATAGCCGGGCAAGCTTGTCGGATGTCGAGGAACTTAAAAACAAGCTTGGCAGCCGTGCAAGCCGCTCCGATGTCGAGGAGCTCAAGGACAAACTCGAGAGCGCCGACGAGAAGTATGCCAGCAAATCCGAGCTTAACGAACTGAAAAAATCCATCGAGAAAATCGAGAACAACATTGATTTCCTCAAGGAAAACACCGTGCGTAATGCAGATTTTATACGCACTATGAGCCGGCTGGAAAACAAAATCGACGACTTGAAAAAGGGGTGATATAGATGGACATGGAAAGAGTACGCCGTGAAAAATTCTGCGATAACAACGCCCGGGTGCTTCGGGCTATAAACGCCCTGCGGACTAGATACGTCCATATCCGCGATCTGGAATACGGACTGGGAGCCGAAATGACGGAATCCGAGATAGCCGATTGCGTGAATTATCTGAACGAGGGAGGATACATCAAACTCCGTGATCTGGAGTTCCATAACGAGGTTCTTGACCTGGCTGACGCCGAGCTGCACAGCCTGGAAGCCAAGCTGACCGCCAAGGGCATTGCGTTCCTCAATGGCAAGATTTCTGACCCGTGCATAAGGCGGTGAGTTCATGAAGCGTAAGCACAGCAAGATCGACAAGCTGCCGGCTGACATCAAGGAAGCCGTTGAGCAGATGATCCTCGGGGACTACACCTACCGCGACGTCTGCGATTTCGTCCGGGACACGGCAAACGTCACGCTTTCCGAAGCGGCGGTCTGCAGGTACGCCCAGGGGCTGAACGCCAGCGTGCAGGAGATTCGCCTTGCAAGCGAAAATATGCGTGCTCTGACCGAGGAAATGCAGAAATTCCCTCAGCTCGACACTACCGAGGGAATCGCCCGGCTGATATCACACAAGGTGCTCCAGGCAGTCCAGCAGATGGACGAGATCGCGCTGAAGGAAGCCGACCCCCTTAAGCTCATTGAGAAGGCAACGGCGCTGATCAGAGCGGTAAGCCTGAAAAACTCCACGGATATCAAGACGGCGAACCTCAAGAACGTGGCGTTCGAAAGCTTCAAGGAGGATATCTTCGACGCCATGGCAAAGGAGAACCCAGAGTTGTACCAGGCAATGGTGCAGTTCATCAACAGCAAATCGCAGGAGGAATAATGTACGTTATATATTGCAGCTCCGGCAAGGAGATGTCGGTAGTCCGGCAGCTTGCCGAGAAGAATATCCGGGCGTATGCGCCCCGGCGCCTGGTGATGGAACGTCACTTCGGCAGATGGGTGCGCCGGGAAATATTCCTGTTCAGCGGATATGTGTTCCTGGACGAGGAGCTGACGCCGGACACCTGGCAGGCAGTCAAAGCCTGCTATGGTACGCTGCGGATACTCAGCCGCTCACAGCTTAGCCCCACCGAGGAGGAGTACATACGCTTCCTCTGCAACGACGGACACGCGCTGGGAATAAGCCGTGGCTATGTCTCCGGAGATGCGCTGCATATTACGGACGGCTTCCTGCGGCGCTTTGAACACAAGATAATCAGATACAACAAACGTGGCAAACGTGCCACGGCGGACGTGACGATCTACGGCAGGCATTACGAGATAACCCTCGGCTGCGAGTTCGATGTTCCGCCGGTCATTCCGTCGATCAGCTCCGGAACGGCGAAATATATCCTCTGAGATCTGCGGAACATGATTCCGGACGGACAGGGCGAAGCATACCCCGAAAAATCGCCTGTAAGCGCCTTATGCGTTTCAGAGGGTAATTCCCCTACCCCGAAGCAATGCGCGGATTTAAACGCAATTTAAGCGCGATTAAACGTATGAAAGAAAGGTGACAGCATGAGCAAGAAGAAAAAGAGCATAGCAGCCCTCGGTGCTGCCATCGCTGAACGCGAAAAAAACAGCACAGATCAGACCTCCGCAGTGCAGCAGCTTGTGGAGGCTTACTTATCCACAAACAACGAAGCCAAACGCGCAAAGAAGATCGCCGAAATAAAATCCCGGTGCGGCGGACTGAATGAGCTCCTGTCACAGAACAGCGAGCTGCTGACCGCCGAGGTTGAGCAGGCGCTCCTGCGCGCGGCGACCGGGTACACCGTCACCGAACACACTATTAAATATGTGAACGGCGTCAAGACCGTGGAAACCAGGGAGCGGCATATTCTTCCCTCTCAGCAGGCTATTGAGTTCTACCTTATTAATAAAAAGGGCGAAGATTACAGCAGGAACGGCGGCGGTTCAGGCAATGCGGACGGCGCTCTGGCGGATATTCTGGAGGCGCTGAAAAATGGGTAAAGTAGCATTCACGAAAAAGCAGAACGACCTCATGCGGCTGTTCAAGCAGCAGCGGCTTCCCCGTCTGACCGTGCTCCAGGGTTCGGTGCGTTCCGGAAAGACCTGGATCTCGCTGATACTGTGGGCGCTGTGGGTGGCTTCGCGCCCACGGGAATATCTGTACATGATGAGCGCAAAGTCGCTCCAGACCCTCAAGCGCAACTGCCTGCTCCCTCTTCAGGAGCTTATCGGCGAAAAAAACTTCACATTCTCGCTCTCCGCAAAGGAGGGCATTCTTTTTGGGCGGAAGATAATGCTGGAGGGCGCGAACGACGCACGTTCCGAGAACAAGATCCGAGGCATCACGCTCGGCGGCGCTTACTGCGACGAGCTGACGCTGTTCCCGGAGGACTTCTTTACAATGCTTCTGTCGCGATTATCCGCGCCTGGTGCGAAGCTGTTCGCTACCACAAATCCGGATGTTCCGACGCACTGGCTCAAGAAAAAGTACCTCGATAATGAGAAGCTTGCGGACGACCTGCTGAACATCTTTTTCAGCATTGACGATAATACAACGCTTCCTGCGGAATACGTCGCCAGTCTGAAAAAAGAGTACACCGGCGTATTCTACGACCGTTTTATACTCGGAAAGTGGGTAGTCGCTGCCGGCGCAATTTACCGCGTATTCTCGGATAATATCCCAGCGTTCGCCGCGCCGGAACCGCTCCCCCGGCTGGATATTATCAATGTCGGCGTGGACTGGGGCGGCAACGGCTCGGCTCATGCGATGGTCGCCACGGGCATGACATCAGATTACGGGAAGCTCATTGCCCTGCGGAGCGAACGAGTGCCTGCAACCGGACTGACTCCACAGCAGATCTACAAGCGCATATACGAGTTCTGCGAAGGGATCCTCCGGGATTACGGCAAAATCGAGGATATCTATGCCGACAGCGCCGAGCAGACGCTTATCGCCGGGCTGAGGGAATATATAGACCCTCTTGACCTGACGGTGAAAAATGCCCGAAAACGCCCGATAATCGACCGTATCCGTGCGACGACCATGCTCATGGGTGGCGATCGGTTCCTGCTGACTTCGGACTGCGAAACGCTCCGGGAAGCGTTCCAGGGAGCGGTGTACGACGATAAGGTAGTCGGCGAGGACGTCCGCCTGGATAACGGTACCTCGGATATTGATACGCTGGACGCATTTGAGTACAGCTTCGAGCGGTACATTCCGCGGCTTATCAGGAGGGATTAATGAGTATTTTAAACACGCTTAAAGGCTTATTTAAAGGGAAAGGAGGAGCGACTGTGGACAACTTTGATATAACAGATTCGGCGGTAAGTTCGACCATGCGTTCCGCGACTTCCCTCTGGTGGGACGCGTTTCAGGGACAGCTTCCGTTCGCGCTGACCCACAAAAACTTCAAGCCGCTGCCGACGGCTTACATATCAACCGCGTATCTGGCGCAGCTCGTCACTGGGGAAATCAAGTTCGAGGTGGCGGACGAGGAGCTCAACAGGCACGTCCAGAAGAATCTCCTGCCGAACCTTGACAGGATAACGCAGCTGACCCTTGTGGGAGGATTCACTGTGATAAAGCCGTATTTCGTGCAGTCCGGGGAAATGTTCTTCGACTTCGGGACGAGTCGTGACTTCCTGCCGATGGCTCTGGACGAGAACGGACATGTCACCGAGGGCGTATTTTTCGAGCGTATCCGCTACAAAGGCAAGGTGTACGAACGCCGGGAACATCACATATTCCAGGACGGTGTGCATACCGTCCGGAACACCGCCTACATCTACGGCACCAGACGCACCGTGGAGCTTTCCGAGGTGCCGAAGTGGGCTATGCTTCTTCCGGAGGGGCGCATTCCGTCCGATATCCCGATGATAGCGACGTTCCGGACACCCTATGCAAACAACATCGACCTGGACAGCGAACTGCCGATAGGAATTTTCGCGAATTCCCTCGGCACGCTGCATGAGATTGACGCAGCGCACTCCGAGTACCATGCTGAATTCAAGAAGATGTCGGCGAAAGTCTTTGCGGACAACACCGTGCTTCGTGGGAACGAGGGAATCCCGGACGATTATTTTGTGGGTTTCAAGGGTGATGGGGAATCCACGGTGGAACAGCAGATAATGGCTTACGCTCCGCAGATCCGCGAAACAGAGCACGCCGCCCGGATAAACAAGGAACTGCGGTTCTACGAAACGCAGATAGGCGTAAGCTCCGGCACGTTCTCGTTCGATACGCAGAAAGGGCTTGTCACAGCAACGCAGGTGCTTTCCGAGGACAGGACTACATACAACACGGTCTGCCAGATTCAGCGGCAGCTCCGCCCGGTGCTCCAGTCGCTCAGTCAGATAATCGTCACGCTGGCAAGGTTTTACGGAGTTGACTGTGAGGACGGCGAATGTGCGATAGAGTTCGGCGACAGTGTATTTGAGGACACCGGCACCGAGTTCAACCGCCGCTTCCAGATGGTTCAGGCAGGACTGCTCAGGGCTGAGGATTTCCTTGCGTGGTACTTCGGCGTTCCGCTGGAAAGAGCACGGGAGATGTTGCCGCCAATGACAGAAGCTTTTGGTCAGATTTAGACAACGAAACGGCAGCAAGCTGCCGAACGTTGTTGCTAAACTGCATCATTTTTGTTTCGGTGACAGTCGTCACCGATTTTCTGACGAAAACCACAAAAATGACGGGTAAGAAAGGAGAGTTAAATGCTGACGCCCGAACAGCTCCAGAACCTGCCGCAGGATCTCACAGATCTGTACGAACAGCTTTCCGAATTTATCCTGCGTGACATAGCCCGGCGCATTGCAAAGGGCGCGGAGATCACCGACACGGCGGAATATCAGCTGTACCGGGCGCGTTCCCTGGGGCTTTCCACGGACGAGATCGCCGCGAAAATTGCCGAGATCAACGGCAGTTCCGCTGCAGAGGTCAACCGAATTATTCGGGAGGCTGCGGCGCAGTCTGACGAGTTCGACCGGAAAATGCTCGGCGCTGATAATGGCACGGCTGTCCCTCTGGAGGAGAATAAGCAGCTGCAGAAGCTGATATCTGCGCAAATCAAGGAAACCGCCGGGAAATGCGAGAACCTCACAAACACGATGGGCTTCGCCGATCATGACTTCCTGGGGCGCGTGTATTACCTGTCCATGACGGATATGTACCGCCGGGAGATGGATTCCGCGCACATGAAGGTCGTGACCGGCGCGACGGACTATATGACCGCGATCCGGCAGGCATGCAATAAGCTTGCTGCAAGCGGCGTGCGCACCATAGACTATGAGAGCGGTCACTCTGACCGTATCGAGGTCGCGGCACGCCGGGCGCTGCTTACCAGCGTGGCGCATGTCACGCACCGTATCTCCGAGGAGAACGGCGAGGAGCTGGGCGCGGACGGCTGGGAGATGTCGGCGCACTCCGGTTCCCGACCGTCCCATGCGGTGTATCAGGGGCGGCAGTACACGCAGGAACAGTATGAGCGGATAATAAAGCCGCTTATCAGTGAGCCGAACTGCCGCCATGATGTATTCCCGATAATCCTCGGCGTGTCCGAGCCGGTTTACACCGAGGAGGAATTACAGAACATAGACCAGCCGCCGTTCACCTACGAAGGGCGGAAGTATACCGCATACGAAGCTTCTCAGCAGATGCGAAAGATGGAGCGTGCCATGCGAAAGCAGAAAGACCGCTGCATTGTCGCCGACGCTGCCGGGGACGAGGACAGCTTCACCGCTGCGAGCATTAAGCTCCGGCGGCAGAAAGATATCTACGAGGATTTCTGCAAGGCTGCGGACAGCTACACGCAGTATGAGCGGACTTACGTCGCCGGCTATGACCGCAGGCTTGCAGGTAAGACCGGGGCGGTCACCAGACGGCAGAGGGAGTTTGAAAAGGCGCAGCTTAAGCTTGACAATTCCATAGAAAGCTCGTATAATTATATGGGAACAGAACACTTGTTCGCTTCTCATTATTCTGACGGCAAGCTAGATTTGAAATCCGCACGGCGAGAATATGATACATTCCTCAACAGCGATGTCCCTAAAAATCACATGAAACTACTGAAGCAATTCAGTTATGGTGCAAAGTATATTGAAACTGATATGGAAGATATTACGATGGGTTATTCGCCAAAGGCTGATGCATTTGTATTTAATCCTGCAAATCCCCAGCTTGCCAATTACGATCTTAATATGAGCCTTACCCATGAGATAGCTCATAGGATAGATAACAAGATGTTCAAATCAGATAGGCGGCAGGCGTTCACGGAAGCAATTTCAAAATACGGAGATACATTGGACAGCAAATCTGTTGCTGAAATAATAAATGGTTCTGATACTCTGTCCCGAAATGCCCCTCTTCAGGATATTATGAGTGCTGTGACTGGCGGACATATTCCGTTGGCGGCTGGACATGAACCTGATTATTGGAACAGGCAGGGTAAAAAGCAGAAAGAGATTTTTGCCAATATATTTACGCTTGAATGCTTCAATGATGCAGAAGCTCTTGATTTTGTAAAGGAAACGCTTCCTGACGTTTATAATTCTTACATAGCAATGACAGCTAAAAAACTTGGGAGGAATACAGATGGTATTACCAGTAACTGATTTAAAGGTTATTTCTAAAGTCGAAACCAGAAAACTCATTATGCAGTATTACTATAAATTTGGCAAAGCTGCTCCTCCCTATAATCCTGAATCTTACGGAACTGCTGAAGCCTATGTTGAAAAGCTGAAGCAGTGGGTACAGGCAGATAAGCCTGTTTCATGAACAACAATCCGCACTCCCAGCAATGGGGGTGCAATTTTATACCCATTTTACGAAAGGAGCACCCATGACCCCACACGACAGATACTGCAAGACCAGGCGTGCAGCGGTGGTCGCAGACGCACGCCGAAAGCGGCAGCGCTGCATGCCCCGTGACGCGCCCAGAATGATCTGCGGCGAAATACCACAGATAACTTGCACCCTCCATGAGGGCGCTTTTTTATACTCAATTTTAAGGAGGATTTTTAAATGGATAAGTTAAAGGCACTCCTGCAGAAGCTTGGAATCGAGCTTACCGCAGACCAGACAAAGCAGATCGAAGAGGTAATGAGCAAGGAGTTCATTTCCGCCGCCGACGCTGCCGCAGACAAGACCAGGCTGGAGGAACTGACGAAGCAGCTTGCCGCCCGGGATAAGGACCTTGAGAAGCTCAAGGCGGACAACAAGTCCGAGGAGCTCCAGAAGCAGCTCGACGAGCTGAACGCCAAGTACAAGCAGGACACCGACGATCTCAACGCCAAGCTGACCGCTCAGCAGGCGGACTTTGCTGCAGAGAAGCTGTTCGGCGGCTATAAGTTCGCAAGCGAGCGTGTCAAGAGTTCCGTCCTGGCAGAGTTCAAGAGCAAGGGCTTCAAGCTGGAGAACGGCGAGTTCGTCGGCGGCAAGGAGTATCTGGAGGGGCTGAAGCAGTCCGAACCGGATTCATTCGCCCACGATCAGAAGCCCGGACTGTTCATGGGCAGTACCCAGAACAACGTCAGCGCCGACGCAAACAACCTCGAAAGCCAGATCTACACTGGCTTCGGCTTAAAGAAGTAAGGAGGATACCACAATGGCAATCAACACAATTGAAGCAGCAAAGATATTCCAGACCGCCCTCGATCAGCAGGTTCTTGAGGAAGCGACCACCGGCTGGATGGAGGACAACGCAGGGCAGGTAAAGTATTCCGGAGGTGCTGTGGCAATGATACCGAAAGTGTCGATGAGCGGTCTGGGAAACTATGACCGTAATTCCGGATATACTCAGGGAGCAATTTCGCTGACATACGAAGCCAAAACTATGACTATGGACAGAGACAGTAAGTTCCTGCTTGATAAGATGGACGTGGACGAAACCAACTTCGTTTTAAGCGCCTCCACCCTCATGAGCGAGTTCCAGCGCACACAGGTGATCCCGGAGGTGGACGCCTACCGCTACAGCAAGATCTATTCTCTTGCAAAGGACAATTACGGCAGGACTTATACTCCGGCGGAAAGCACGATCCTGTCCACGCTTTCCAAGGACATCACTGCAGTACGGGACAAGGCTGGGAACGGTGTGCAGCTTGTGATCATCGTGCCGACACCCGTGTATGATATGCTTTGCAACAACGACAAAATTTCCAAGCATATCAATGCAGGCGACTTCAAGCAGGGTGCGCTTGATCTCCGAATCCAGACGTTCAACGGCATTCCTATTATTTCTGTGCCCTCTGAAAGAATGAAAACCGCTTACATCTTCTATGACGGCAAGTCCAGTGGGCAGGAAGCAGGCGGCTTTGTTCCGGCTGAAGGCGCAACCCAGATAAACTGGATCATCTGTCCGAAGTCCGCACCGATAGCCGTTTCCAAGACCGACAACATGAAGATCATCGATCCGGACACCAACCAGTCCGCTGACGCATGGCTGCTTGCATACCGCAAGTTCCATGACCTCTGGATAAAGGACAACGCGCTCCCCTCTATCCGCGTATGCGCGGAACCCGCTTCCAAGTCTACGCAGACAACTCCCTCGCAGGCTGAGAGCGACACATGATCTATGCTGACTACACCTACTACACCGACAGCTACGGCGGCAAGGCGATAAAGCAGGAGGATTTCCACCGGCTTGCCGTCGAGGCTTCCTGCTACCTCGACCTTGTTACATCTGGCAGAGCCGAGGAGCATTCCGGCGACGAGCGGCTCATGATGTGCTGCTGTGCGCTCTGCGATATACTCGCAGCCACAGCAGACACCGGCGGCATGCTCAAGCAGTCCGAAAGCGTGGGAAGCTGGTCGTATACACTTGCAAGCGGTTCGAGCACCTCTGCCGAGGGTCTTATGTTCGGGAAATGCCAGACCTGGCTGCCGGCAGACTGGCTTTACAGAGGGGTGGCACGGGAATGATCTTCAGCGACACCATCACGATATACAACATCATTCCGCAGCAGGGGCGCTCTCCGGAGCAGCTCCGCCGCACGGTAGTCCACGGAGTATTCTGGGACAGTACCTCCGGAGCGGCGTTCGGTAAATCTGGGAAGGACGACAGCGACAGCATTACGGTTATGATTCCGGATCTGCCTGCGCTTGTGCCGGCTGCAGAGTGGTTCCGGGACGGCTGCCCCGAAGATAGATTCACGCTTTCCCCCGGCGACATCATCGCCCGGGGCGAATGTGGCGATATCTCAAGTGCAGCGGAACTGGAACGGCAGCACACCGAAAAAATGATAATCACAGCGGTTCGCGACTGCCGGTTCGGTTCTGCAAGCTTGAGGCACTGGGAGGTTTCAGGAAAGTAGGTGATTCGATGAAAATTACTACCGACCGCGGAACATTATTCACTACCGCCAGCGGCAAATCAATTCTCCGCTGGAACAAGAACGCTCCGCCCACCGAGGAGAATTTCGACCAGCTGCAGAAATTCATCGACAACACAGTAGTCCGGCACATGGACGCATACGTCCCCATGCGCACCGGAATGCTGAAGAAGTCCGTTATCCTCGGTTCGCGCATGGGCAGCGGCGAGCTGGTGTTCATCGCGCCTTACGCTCACAAGCGGTATTACAGCAAGAACGGGAAGCTTGTCGGGAAGCGCGGTTCAAGATGGTTTCACCGAATGTGGGCGGCGCTTAAGGACACGATCGTCCGGGAAGTCAAAAATTACGCAAGGAGGCTGATGCCATGAAATCTGTAATGGATAGCGTTTGCGAGTATCTTTCCGGGTGTCCGCTGCTTGACCCGAAGCTTCCGGTTTACCTCGACTATGTGGACGACAAGGACTGTTATTGTGTGGGAACGGTGCCGAATACGCCTTACCGCAAGGATATCCTCGGCAACCGTATCTACACGGTGACATTTCAGTTTGCATATAGAACGGCTATCAGCAGCGACGCGGAACGGGGCAAAAACATGGAATTTCTTGAGCAGTTCTGCCGCTGGATTGATGAGCAGAATGACCGCCACAGCTTCCCCGTTCTGGCGGCGAACCAGACAGCGAAGAGCCTGAAGGTCATAGAAACAAGCGCCCTTGACGAAGTGGACGAGGGCAGAACCACGGGAATTTATATCACACAGTTACAGTTTATTTATAAAGAAAGGATAAGGTGATTTATTATGTCAATCACAGGAACAGGCGCTGTAGAGCGCGAACAGAGTATATTATTCATTCAGATCAACGGCGTGTGGGAACCCATCGGCGAGGACAACGAGAGCCTGGAGCGTACCCGTAACAACACGGTGACCCAGACGAAGAACGTCCTCGGCAGAACCAAGACCAAGATCACTAAGGGCAACCAGGTGACCTCCGTATCCCCGTACCTTATCGCTAAGGATTCCGCTCTTGCCAAGGAGCTGTACGAGATCGACAGGAAGGACAAGCAGCTTGACGAGGTCAAGTACCGCTTCATGGAGGTGTCTATCTTCGACCAGAAGGGCGATGAGAAGTTCGCGGCATGGACGCAGGAAGCCAAGATCGACCTCAAGAGCTGGGGCGGCGCTGCTGCTGATGGTCTGACTGCTCCGTTTGACGTCGTCTGGGAGGGCGACCGCACTTACGGCACATATGATCGTGCAGCAAACACCTTTACCAGTGATGACGGTATTGAGGAACTGACGGTCGTATCCACCGCTGGATCCTCCGCAACGAGTACGATCCTGCTGGTAGCTCCGCAACTGAGCACCGGTAATCATTATGTGTACAAGGGCGGCGCTTCTGCTCAGACAGTCACCGCCGGACAGGACGTCACAAGCTGGACTGTGCTTTCCCCGGGTACCGCGATTACGCTGACTGGCTCTCCGGCGACTGTAACGGTGGTCGAGGCTGACGCCGCCGGCAAGGCTGTTAAGGCTGGCAGCGTGACGGCTGTGTACGGGTCTTAATGTGACATTTTCTGCTTGACTTTATCCTCCGGGTGTGGTATAATGTATGAAAATCACATCTGGAGGGTAGCACATGAAAGAAGAAACATACCAGAGCTCAATCTTAGCGCCTGACGTAACTGACAACCTGGGAAATATGACTGTCGGAGCACCTGATGAAGTGTCAGCAGCAGAGCTCCAGGAAATCAGAAGATACACAGAAGAAAACAACCGGTTATTAAGTCAGATTGAACAGCATACAATGACCATGACAATCATAATGGTGATTTCTATGATTTGTTCTGCGCTCAGCGTGGCATCTGCGCTGATAACGGTCTTTAATATCAGCAGCTTAGGCTGATTATCTGCAATTATTTTAAAGCACCCCTTGACTGGGGTGCTTTTTGTTATGGAGGAATTCGCATGATGAGATTTTGCACCACAGAGGAAAAGCCGGTAGACATCGAAATCGTATCCGGCGGAGAAACACACCGCATAAAGTTTTACCCCACCGACCTTCTGACAAGAGAGCGCTTCTATCAGACCTACGAAAACCTGAAGAACTACAAGCTGAAGGAGATCGTCCCCACTGTGGACAAGAACGGCGTTTCCAGTGCCGAACTGGAGAACGCAAAGGAGCTGCGCCGCTTCACGGACTTCCTCGGTGAACAGATTGATGGCATATTCGGTGCCGGAACGGCGAAGCTGATCACTAACGGTCGCTGCAATCCTGTGGAACTTATCCGTTTTATGTGCGAAACGGCACACTACTTCACGCAGACCTCAAGCGACCTCATCAAGCATTACACCGACGCTATCGGGGACGGTGTAATGAAGTGAATTATCTCCTCGATAAGCTGCCGCAGGCTGTCCTGATCGATGGTAAAGCGGTACCCATACACACGGATTTCCGGGTGTGCCTGCGCGTCGTTCAGGCGCTGGAGGACGAGCGGCTCATGGAGCACGAAAAGCTCACCGTGCTGCTGACTCTCCTTTACCCGGAACCCCCGGAAAACACAGCCCTTGCAATTGAGCAGGGGCTGAAATTCTTGAATCTGGGCGAGGATATGAATGCCAGCAAGACACACCCGGCAGCTGTCTATAGCCTGAACAAGGATTCAATCTATATTTATACGGCGTTTAAAAGCACTTTCAACATTGATTTAAACTCCGTTGAAGATCTTCACTGGTGGAAATTCCGCAGTCTTTTTGCCGACCTCGGCAAGGACTGCTTTTTTAATACACTGATCAGCCTGCGTTCGCGGCAGCGGACTGGTAAGCTCACGGACAGCGAAAAAGAATTCGTGCGGAGGAATCCGGAATTGCTATCCCTGTCCGAACCGAAGCAAAGCACCGCAGTGCAGGACTTTATCTCGAAAATAGGAAGGAGGAGCTAATATGTCACAGGCAGACGGATACGTCCGCATTGTCACCCAGAACGACACCGCCGAAGCACAGCGCTCCACGGAACAGCTCGGCGACACCATTCAGGAAGCGCTGGATACTTCCCCGGCGGACAAAATGACTGATGTGCTTCTGGATATCCAGAAATCCATTGAGCAGCTCGGCTCGACTATTTCCAGCTCTACCGATCAGATAGTTGACGCTTTTGGCGAGGTGGAAGATGGACTGGACGATACCGGCGACGCCGCTCTCAAGACTGGCGATATCATCAAGGCTAATTTGCTTTCGGACGCTATCTCCAAGGGCGTCGAAAAGCTCGGTGAATTACTCAAGAACGCCGCTTCCAGGGCTGTTGAGGTATCCGGCGACATGGACAAGAGCGTGCGAAAAATAGCTTCAGCCACCAATGCCAGCGCTGAGGATATGGAAAAACTTCGGGAGATCGTTGAAACAATATATGGTGACAACTTTGGAGAAAGCGCCGAGGATATTGCGGACAGCATATCAAAAATAAAGCAAAATCTCGGCGATCTTTCCGATGAGGAGCTCATCAGCATAACCGAGAGCGCTTACGCTCTGCAGGACGTGTTTGACTATGGCGTAGACGAGAGTTCCAGGGCGGTAAAGGCAATGATGGAAAATTTCGATGTTTCCGCAGCGGAAGCTTATGATTACATTGCCAGGGGCGCTCAGAATGGTCTTGATTATTCCGGTGAGCTGCTGGATAACATCTCGGAGTACTCCGTGCAGTTCAAGAAGATGGGACTTTCCGCAAGCGATATGTTCACCATCTTTCAGAACGGTGCCGAGAACGGTGCATGGAATCTTGATAAGATCGGTGATTCCGTGAAGGAACTTGCTATCCGTGTTATTGATGGCTCGGACACCAGTAAGCAGGGCTTTGAAGCTCTCGGCTTCAAGGCTGATGAGATGGCAAAGAAATTCGGAGCAGGCGGTGAAACAGCACGCGCAGCATTCCAGGAAGTGATCACCGCCCTGGCTGCTATGGACGATCCGGTTGAACAGAATACCGCTGGTATCAACCTTATGGGTACCATGTGGGAGGACATGGGCGCTCAGGCGGTTTTAGCGCTTGGCGATATTTCGGATAGCGCATATGATTGTGCCGGAGCTTTGAACGAAATCAAAGACGTGAATTACGGTGGACTCCCTGATACGCTGGAAAACATAAAGCGACAGTTTGACCTGCTTATCGAACCCATTGGCGAAAGCCTTGTTCCCTCTCTCAATGAGGTTTCCGAAACGATCAGCGACGTCAGGGAAAAGGGTGATCTACAGGAGATAGCTGTTTCAGTTTCCGAATTCATTTCCGGTGCGCTCACACTGCTGCTGAAGAATATCAATCTCATAGCTTCGGCGGTCACCGGAGTTACTGCGGCGTTCATAGCTTTTAAGACGGCTGCCATGATCACCAAGGTGATCCAGAGCTGGCAGACCGCGATCCTTCAGGTCAAAATGCTCGGCACAGCGCAGGAGTTCGCGGCTGTAAAAACCGCTGCGCTTAACGGTCAGCTTACTCTGCAGGAAACGATTTATGCCGTGCTCAGTGGAAAGCTGGATATAGCTACGGCTAAGCAGGTGGCACTCAATACAGCTATGAGCCTGAATCCGGCTGCAATAATTGCCGCAGGAGTAGGACTTTTGGCTACGGTATTAACTGGATTTGCTTTGAATGCATCAAATGCAGCTAATGAAGTTGATAATCTGGAATCCAGCGCTGAAGAATTGAACCAGACCGCGCATGACTTAAATCAAACAGCGATTGAATCCGACAAAGCGGCGCAGGAAGTCAGAAATCTGGTTAATGAGTACAAGAATATCAAGAGTGCTTCCGATGATACAGAAGAAGCCAAAAAACGCTTGAAAGAAATCCAGGACACTCTCGTAACTACTTACGATGTCGAAGCCGACAAAATCGACCTTGTAAACGGCAAATATGAGGAACAACTTGGAATTCTCCAAAAAGTCGCTGACAAGAAAAACGAAACTGCTAGAATGGCAGCAAACGCAGCATATTTCAATGCCCGTGACATTATTCAAAGTGGATATTCAATTGATATATCAGAATCAAATGTTGATTTGTCCGACGAACTGTACCGTGGAATTTTTGAGAAAATGCTGTCCGATAACAAAATACCTGCTAAAATAAGTGAAGACGGTAAAAAACTCATATTTGATGCTGGAACTACCTATGAGGAAGCAGAGCAATATTTGGTGGAATGGGGCAAAACTCTCGAAACGGCTGTAACACTTGGCGGTGGCTCTGGACTGTATTCTTTGATATCTAATGCTGCACTGGAAGCGCAGGCTAAAAATGAAGAATATAAACAGATCGTTGACTTATACAAACAATATAACGATTTTAGCACAGGATCCGGAGGCGATAGTACAGGTTCAGACTCAAAATCCAAAACCGGTGACTTCATCGACGTCGAAGCCGAGAAGAAAAAATTTAAGTCCGCACGGGACGAGCTCAAAAAGGAGTACAATCTCGGCGAGATTGACGCTGCTACCTACTACAGCACTCTTGAGGCGCTCCGGGACAAATATCTCAACTCTGCCATTGATTCCGACGAATGGTATGACGCCACCGTTGAAATCAAGAAATACCGCGATCAGCTGACCGAGGATCAGAAAAAGGCATACGAGAAGCAGCTCGAAGCGCAGAAAAAGGCTGACAAGGAAGCCGCTGCGGCACGGAAACAGGCATACACCGATGGAAAATCCGAGCTGGAGTTCCAGCTGAAAACCAAACAGATCACCGAGAAAAAATACTACGCCGCCCTGGATAAGCTCCGGGACAAGTACCTCGACAAGAATTCCTCGGAATGGCGCAGCGCCTATCTTGAAACCTACGAATACAACCAGAAGATAATCCAGGCGAACAAGGACGCTCTGAATCAGCTGCTCAGCGATACAAGCGATTCCACCCTGGACGCTCTGGACAAGCTCATCTCCAGCCGCGACAGTCTGACTAACAAGCTCAAGGATTTCAACAAGACCTTCGAGAAAACCACCCAGACCATTCCGGAAACGGTCGCGGTCAAGGGCGAATTCACGATCACCACTGCCGAGCATGACGAGGACGTCTACAAGATGAGCGCTGACAGCATTGAGGACAATATCAAGGTGCTGGAGGATTACGGCGCTATGCTGGACGCCCTTAAAGCCAGGGGCGCCGACGAGAGCACGCTCAGCTCTATCCTGGACATGGATATCGAGGAGGGCATGAAATACGGCGCGGAACTGCTCAAGATGTCGGACTCCGACTGGAACAGCTACTTTGACAGCCTGGAAAAGCTCAACAACAAGGCGGCGGAGATATCCGCAAAGTACTATCAGGATCAGATCAGCGACCTGAAGGAGAATTTCGTGGATAAGCTCCGCAGCGTGTTTGACGGGCTTTCCAGCGACATGTATCAGGTCGGCGTGGACGTCGCCGAGGAATTCGTCAAGGGCTGGAACAAGAAGATGGGAACCGAGGATCTTACCCTCGGCGACATCATGTCCTCCGTAAGCACCGGGACTATGGCGACCGCTCCTACAGCCGCGAAGTCCATGTCGGCGCTCGGAGCGATAGTCAATATGCCGTCCACGCTCAACTCCATCAAAACCAATATACCTATTTATATAGGGACGCAGAAGCTCGTTGACCTGATCGTTGACCTTACCAACGGCAAGATAATCCAGACCGGAAAAAATGTGCTGCTTACTTAAGGAGGGATAATTATGATGTGGTGGAACGGCGAACCTCTGCCGATTCCGTCCCCGGGGATAGGTTGCGAATACCGTATCGTCGAGGGAACAAACAGCGGACAGACCCTCGGCGGAACGTACTCGAAGAAGATCATCGCCAGGAAGGTGGATCTTCAGGTGAACTGGGAGAACCTGTCCGCCGAGGAATCCGCCGTGATAGGCAAGATAAACGAGGGGACCTACGGCAAACTGACATTCTACAGCCCGGATCATGGCAGGTACATAACCCGGACAATGCATGTGGAGAGCCACACAGCGGAGATATCCGAGGCGGTGCTGGAACACGGAAGTCTGGACGGCAGCTTCTCCGCATCCGTTCAGTTCCGGGAAAAGTAAAGGAGGTTTAAATGTGATTTTAATAACCTTTTCAAAGGCAGGACGTGACGATATTGTGCTGACAGAAGATGACCTCTTCGATTTCCAGTACGAAGCAAGCTGCTTCTCCGGCGATACCTTTGAGCTCGGCGGAATCAACGCCCGGAAGCTGTATCTGCTTATCGACAACAATACGCAGCGCTTTCCCCGGGGTGCGTTCGCGAATTGCCGCATTAAGCTGGAGATCAACGACGTGTTCATGGGATATTACACCTCTGAGCTGCCGAAGCGCCGGAACGGCGTGATCGAGCTCACTGCATACGACGATATGGTAAAGCTGGACGTGGAATTCCCCACGGATTACACATTTCCGCAGACGTTCTGGGCAGTGTATGCGCAGTGCGTTTACGAAGCCGGACTTGCTGATGAGGTATCATTTGATAATATCGTCCTCAATGGCGTCTGGAATAACGGCGTGATTTCCGCAGATTACACTGACTACATCTACGCGAATTCCTGCCGAAAGCTGGTTTCCGGCATGGCGGAATGGAACGGCGGATACGCTCACATCAACGACAACGGCAAGCTTCAGGTGGATAAGTTCGGAAAAGAAGTAGTCCGTGAATACACCTCCGGCGAACTGATGGAGCTTGATTACAGCGACGAAACCGTGACGTTCACGAAAATCAAGACCTCGCAGAAAAACAAGACCTACGAGCTCGGCACTGACGATGGTTACACTCTCGTGATCAATAATCAGTACATAAGCTACGGGCTTGATGATTCTGCGTTCGAGCTGTATTTCCAGAAGCTTTACGACTACTACAAGGGATTCACGCTGACTCCCATGATGTTCACCCTTGCGGATCCCGACCTGGAACTGCATATCGGCGACCGCGTTCAGGTCTATGACGAGGAGGAGCAGGTCACAGTGACCGGCAATGTTTCCAAGATTGAGATTACGGGGAACTGCTCCATGTCCGTGACCTGCGGCGGATTTGAGAATGTGTCCAGCACGAGCAACTATACGCCGACGTCCTTCAGCCAGAACGAGCAGACCAAACAGGGAGCAAAAGTCGCGGAAAAGCTTCAGACCACCGGCTCGGATTTCTGGGCGGTGACGGATAGTTCCGGCGTCTGCGTGGGCAAAGGCGGTACAAAAATCGCATATATTACGCAGTCCGGAAGTGGCTTTAATATGAGTGCATATGGACCGCATAACTTCACTGTCGCGGACGGAGGAATTTCAGCGTACACAAGCGGTGATAACAACAGCACAAATGTCCGTATCGGTGCCGAAAACGGATTTGCAATGCGTGTCCAGGTGGACTCCGGTTCTGCAAGAAGCGTGCTTGAGCTTGAGGGTGGAGCGCAGCTGTTTGTTTACCCGGAGGAAATACTTATCGGAACACTGCATATCCGCCAGACGGATAATGGATTTAAGGTGACAATGGGCAGCTGCACGCTGGAAGCAAAGCCGGACGGGCTGTACTTCAACGACAAAAAAGTAGTATTGGAGGATACGACATGACAGCAAAAACAATAACGCTCACAGGCGCAGAAATCAGGGCAGGTTACTCGGGCGGAGCGAACGCCTGGCTTCGGAACGACGGCACGGAAGTGATCTACGCGGCGGCAGTCCCGGGAATCACGGCAGGCTCCGACGGGGTAGTCAGCATACCTGCCGGGCAGTCCGCTCCGGTTTATGGCGCGTATGGAACGGTGTACCTGCTCGGCACGGGGTCGGTGCAGCTCATCGGCAGCGACTACAGCACGAACCCTTTTAAGACTTCCGCACAGTCCGGCGGCTCGGGTGCGGATTCCGTGGCGAGAGCCGCCATAAATCAGCATGCAGGCAACGCTGATATTCACGTTACTGCGGCGGAGAAGTCCGGGTGGGATGCCAAGGCTGATTCTGCCGACCTGGACAGCCACACGTCAGATACTGATATCCATGTCACCGCCGGGGAAAGGACCAAGTGGAACGCCAAGGCGGACAAGTCGGATATCCCGTCTGCGCTTCCAGCGGACGGTGGCAACGCTGATACAGTAAACGGGCACACGGTCAACGCTGATGTCCCGGCGAACGCTAAATTCACAGATACCAACACGACATACTCCGCCGGAAACGGTATATCAATATCTGGCACGACCATCAGTAACAGTGGTGTGCGTCTTGTTTCGACCGGAAAAACCAACGGAACGGTGGCTGTTAATGTTAATGGTGTGGAATCTGACGCAACAGTCAAGGGGCTGAATTCCGCTGCATACCAGGCGGTACAGACCGCCGCCGGAACTGTAGGATTACACCGAATATCCAGTGGCACCGCCGCAGCTACCACCACAAACTGCCCTGCCGGCTGCTGGTATGGTCAATATGAATGAGGTGCAGTATGAGCATTACAGTAAATGATAATGGAACTCTTCGCAAACTAGCAACCGTTTCGGCTAATGATGGAGGGGCACTTCGCGTTCTTAAATCAATTTCCGCTAATGATGGTGGGGTTCTGCGTAACATATACGCCAAAGCGGCATTTCCCGATGCGCAATCCGGAAAATTTACTTATATAACTGCATCGGGCACTTCAATTCAAAACCCACAGACATTTGGTAACGCCTTTAACATAACTGGTACAACTACCATAACGGTCAATTTATCCAATATAAAATATGGAGATGGCAATACGAAACAGTGTCAATTTTGGGTTTATAGGAATGATTATTCCACTGGAGATAACAGAACTGAAATGGAGCTGTCGAAAGGACTCAGTGGAGCGACCAAAGAGAACTATGGTAGTGCAACGGCAACAGTATCTAAAGCAGGAAATTATATCATTGAGGCGATACTATTCTCTGTCACAGGAAGCCAATCCGGTGTTTCATTTTATAATGGTTCGTGCGATTATACAATTACTTTTTCATAAGGAGATGTTTTTATGGTAACTTTTGCAAATGGATTAAATTTTGAAACTACAGTAATCTACGCAGTGCCTGCTGATTTTCAGGGCGCAAAACGGGATACCCTTGACATCGCTATCCCGGCGGATAAAATCACGCTTGACGAAGCTAAAGCAATCTGGCAGAATTCAGACGCGACATCGGAAATCACAATCACATACGAGGAGCTCGTAGACGGAAAGACCGTGACCAAGACTGGGGTGCATATCAATTATACTCTGCCGATGGCACTTACGCTTGATGTGCTCAACGGCGAACAGGTCGTGCATATCAAGCTCGCTCAGAAGTCTGCGCTGGAACTCACGCAGGAAAAGCAAGCACAGGACATGGATGATGTTAATGCTGCTCTCTGTGAGCTTGCTGAACTTATCGCAGGAGGTGAGGATAATGGCTAAGATTTTTTACAAGCGTATAGTCGCCGGTGAAATGACCCTTGAGGAAGTCCCGGCGCTCTGGAGAACCAAGGTAGAGAAACTGATCAATAAGGAGGAAAATCATGAATAAGATCAACTGGAAACGCAAACTTACAAGCCGCAAGCTCTGGGTGGCTACGGCAGGATTCGTGGCAGGGCTTATAGTCGCATTCGGCGGCAATGATGTCGCGACCGACCTTTACAACGAACTTATGGAATTACCGAACAACTGAGGAGGTACAATGGGAAACGCAGAATTCGAATTAATAAGCCGTAAGGCTGTTGCGGACTGGTATAGTCAGAACCGCGAGGAAATTACCATCGATAACGTTTATTTGGTGTGGGTATGCAAGGCGCTCCAGAATAACAAGGCGCTGCTTGCAACCACCAAACCAGATGGCATGTACTTTGAAGTAACTTATAACGGCGACAAGAACGAAATGTACCTTGACGCTTATAGCAAAGTTGAAAATGTACTTATTCCTATAAAGGAGGATAATCATGAAAATTGACTGGAAGAGAAAGCTTACATCGCGTAAATGGTGGGTATCCGTGGCGGCGCTGGTGTCGGGACTTATCCTGGCATTCGGCGGCGGTGACGAGGTGGCTACCACCGTCAGCGGCTGCATTATGGCTACTGCGGCGGTAGTCGGATACACCATCGGCGAGGGACTTGCGGATAGTTCCCACAAGGAGGACAACGGCGATGGCAATAACGTTTGAAGCCTACGCGCGGAATAACGGCGCATTCCGTGTGGCGCGCCCCATGCCGTCCGGCAGTCCTGCCGGGATAATCATACACAGCACTGGAGCGAATAATCCCAATCTGCGGCGCTATGTCAATGCGCCGGAGGTGTGCGGCGAGAATCCGTATAAGAACTACTTCGACCGTGCGGATTCCGACGTGTGTCCACATGCGGTCATCGGGCTGGATAAGTCCGGGGAAGTCCGCGCAGCTAAGCTGCTGCCGTGGAATATCTGCTGCTGGGGCTGCGGCTCTGGCTCAAAGGGAAGCTACAATTACAGCCCTGCGTATATCCAGATAGAAATAGCGGAGGACAGTCTTGCGGACTGTGAGTACTTCGAGCGTGCATTTGCACTTGCCGCTAATCTCTGCAAGCGGCTGATGAAGAACTACCCGACTATAAAGCCGGAGAATATCATCAGCCACCACGAAGCGCGCCTTCGGGGCTACGCCAGCAACCATGCGGACTGCGACCACTGGCTCGGGAAGTTCGGGAAGAATATGGACTGGTTCCGTGCGCAGGTAGCACCGGAGAAGCGGATCACCTTGACAGCTGAGATCACTGTCGTCCAGAGCAAGGCTGACGAGATCACCCGTCAGCTCCAGGCATTAGGTTGTACGGTTAAATAAAAAAACAGCCCCGGAGCCTTAACTCCGGGACTGCATTCACACAACTGATCAGAATCACATTCCGATCAGTTGTATTATATCACACATTATGTTGCTTGTCAATATTTATATTGGATTTTATACAGAAAATTCGCAATTAGAGAATTGCCGTCAATATTGCAATGATTTGTGCAAACTCCACAAAGCAATGCGTATGATGCTGTTTTGGTGCCAATTAGTGATGTTTGTACGAAAAAACAATGCTTAATCGTTTGATTAAATGGCTTTATAAAGCCGTTTAAATATAATTTTAATCCGCCAAGGTGCTGCTTGCCCTGGCGGATTTTTTGTATTTTGCTTGTCAGTTTTTTGCGTTTTGCGTGGCAGACTACATGAGTCACATTATACACATTTCCATAGACAGGATCTGTCACTCTCCGTATAATTCTGATAATTCTTTCAGAGTTTTTTCGTAAAATTCAGAGTAATCATTATTCTGACAGTGTATTTCACGGATAACTATTCCGTAAGCGTTCATAAGTATGCGTTTCGGATCATCAGCCGACATCTCCCACGCAGGCACATAATAATATATCTTTCTGTCCGGGAAGTGACGCTTCTTGCAGCAGGCGAGCCACCATATGTCTGCCTCGCACAGATCCATTCCGAAGCCGACCATATAGACATCACACGTCATGAAGCAATCGACCCAGCTGCGTATTTCAAAATCGCCGCCGTTCTTTTCGGCTGCGCGCCAGCCTTTCAGCATCTGAGGTATGTACGACTGTATTCTTGAAATCAGCTTGCCATAAAAATAGTGCCCCATTATAACAGAGTTAGGGGCGCATGCGTGTCCATGGATATGCCAGATTTTCTTTTCAGCTCCATCAACGCTTGCGGGGATATGCCCGAACAGCGTCATGTCCGTTGCCCTGTGTTTATGGTCAACCGGGTAACGGCAGCGGAATGTATTGTTATCGCTCACCGAATGCTCAAGCTCATAGGTATAGTTAGTTGTCAGAATGCCTGTAAACGGGAGCTCAAGGACTCTTTTGGTAAAGGCTTTCTGTTCATCATTCAGAGTGATCGACTTCAGCCTTTCAGACAACCCAATCATCGCCTTGTCAACATTATCATTAGATGCAGCTACGATCTGCATATTATAAGGGAGCTTTTTCAGAATA
>ENA-OWOF01000135-OWOF01000135.1-gut-metagenome-genome-assembly--contig:-NODE-135-length-31766-cov-28.631039_pt1 | contig 31766 bp, 30 predicted proteins | sample MGYA00248255_ERZ651790 | MGnify/ENA primary metagenome ERZ651790 (study PRJEB26908, sample SAMEA4031711) | gut metagenome | biome: gut; feature: normal infant; material: stool | place: China | collected...
ACCAAATTTTATTAGTTATATTACGTTAATTAACTCTCTCATTTTCAATCGATTACATAAGAATTAACAGAGTATTGATAAAATGGTTTGTAATATTTAAATTCAGACTAATATGGAGATTTCAATAATAGCATTTGTACTATACATAGTAATTGCCTTTGTAATAGGAGGTCTTGTTGGTTATTTCTTTCATTCTGGTTTGAGGAATATAAAGAGTAGAATGAAGAATTTGGCCTTAAACTTCCGTGGAAAGTTGGTGGATTACTGGTATGTGATAGTTTTTATAGCAGCCACTATATTTGTGCTTATCCACTTTAAGGAATGTATAGATTTGTCATTTACAGATGATTTTAATGGCATGAATTTGATATTCTTGTTTTGGCTGGCATTGCTTATCTTCCCGATGTTCGAGAGCTTTGAGGGCTTTGGAATCAGTATCAAGAAGAGAAAACTTGACAAAGAGAAAGAGTCGGTGACAGCGGATTACCATGCACAAATAAAAAATGTACAAGCAAGAAAGGAGGTTGAGCATGAATAAGGAAATGTACGGCGTAATCAATGATGGCATGGATCTTTTGAAAAATCCATATTTTGACAATAATATGTTTTTAGTCTGGTTAGATTATTCAAGAAAGATGCTTGATTTGGTGAGCCAAAATACAATGGTAAAATATCAATATTCGACATTTCTTATGTCAATTGTTGGGTCTCAAGAAAGTCCAGATGTAAAGTTACGGAAATGTATAGACTTCTTGATTAATATCTTACCATTAATTTGAGTTTTTCAAATGAACTAAAATTTAGATAGTAAGTTGGTATTTGAATATACCCCAACCATTACTCAGAGGTTTCCTGAATTTAATTCTCTCATGATGCAACTTTATGAGGTGGTTGAAGAAGATGATATAAAAAGAGAGACAAGTGATTTTACTAAGTTTATGCAATATCTTGTAAAAAATTGATTTTGTTATGGCACAATTTGAATCAAGAATAAAAGGTAATTTGAATGTTTCAAAACAGACAGGTGACATTTCTGCCAAATCTGATATTGAAGGAAATCTTAACTTTGTTGAGCAACGGATTGCAGACAAAGAAGAAAAGGCAAGTTGGTGGACTAAAACAAAAGTAGTTAGTACTGTTGTATCTACAATTATATCTGTTTTTAATTTTGTCTTTAGTAAAAAATGGTTTCCTTTTTAATTGAACTGATTTTATAATATTTTGTGCATTTTATGGTAAAGCTACTATCTATAATAAGGGGATGGTTTAATTTTGTCAAACAGATAGTAAATATCTATACTAATCCTTTACTGCACCCACTGTCTGAATTTATCGACTCATATTCGACTGATGGAACTTCCTACATCTCTTTCCCGAAATATGAGGAGATAAAGAAGCAAATCTTAGAAGGTGATTATCCTCTTGTGCAATTTTTGGGATTGTCTGGAATAGGTAAGAGCCGATTAATGTTTGAGATTTTCAAAGATGAAGATAACTCAAATAATTATTATTGCGATGATGCCTCAGATGAAAAGTTGTTGAATGAACTATCTACGCTTTTACGAGAAAAAAGTGATACGAAAGGTATTATAGTCTTAGATGATTGCAATGCTGATGCTTTTTGTAAAATTAGTAAGTTGAGATTGGAAATCGAAAGCTCATTTAAGATAGTTGGCATCTATAATGATCCTAATGCCATAGAGCGTCAGGCAGGAGTCAATCTGTTGTTATTACAGCGAAGCGATTTAGCAGAATCCGTCAATGAATATGTAGAAAAACAGTAGGAAACTTATGGTGAACAGGCCGTAGACATAAAGAAACAGATACAGACATTGTCAGATGGCTTCCCTGGTGTGGCTATTAATGTCTTACGATTTTATAAGGAAAATGGATTTACAAGTTTTTTGAAAGATGATGATTTGTGGAAAAGAATGTGTAGTTACCAGGATCTTGGTGAGGACAAACAAAAGGCATTGCAGTCATTGTCTTTGTTTGAACCTTTGGGATACAAACAAGAATTTTCTAAAGATTATGATTTCATAAGAGACAATCCTTCAATAACATCATTTTATAATAAGACAAAAGAGGAGGTTGATGATATTTTTGAGACTTTGATAGACTCATATACTAAAAGGGAACTCATAGAGATAAATTCTTGTTGGCTTTTAGTTCGTCCGCTTCCATTGGCTGTTTGGCTTGTTGGTCAATGGTTCCAAAATTGTGGCAAAAGTAGAATGTTGAATGTTCTAAATAAAATAGATACAATAGAAGACAAGGCACAAGCCAACAGAATGAAGCGTGCCTTGTGCAAGCGTATAGAGAATATGCAGGAGAATGAGAAGGCTAAGGAAATGTTTTCCAAGTTAATGGGGAAAGAAGCCCCTTTTCATCATGAGGAAGTTATATGTTCAGATTTCGGTTCACGCCTCTTCCTCTCAATATCATCAGTGAACCCTCTAGCAGTGATGGAATGTCTTTATGATGTTCTTGAACCGAAATCTATAGAATGGACGCAAACGACGATTAAGGGAGACGTTCGTAGAAACTATATATGGTGCTTACAAGTGTTATGTATGCCAAAGGAAACTTTTCAAAAGGCAGCGTTTTTGTTGGCAAAGTTATCATTGGCAGAAAATGAATCATGGGCAAATAATGCAACTGGTCAATTTACACAACTTTTTCATGTGGCTCTTCCTGGTACTGTTGCATCTTTAAAGGAACGCTTGAACGTAATTCGAATTTTGGAAACAAAAGGTGGCGAATACATACCTGCTACTTTAAATGCAATAGATAGTGCTTATACTTATTCCAACTTCCATCGCTCTGCTGGCTTTGAACAAATAGAAGGAATAAAGTTAAAGGATTATGAGGCAACAGGCGAGGACATATTAGAATATTGGGATGGTTGTTTAAGTATTATGGAACGCATTCTAAACAATTATCCAGAGCATATGGAATTGGTTGCTGATATTGTAGTAAAGCATGTGGATGACATTGCATGGAGAGCAGGCTGTTTCGATTTGCTGGAAAAGATGATGTCTTTGGTCGTAAAAGTGCGAGGTGCAGAATGGCCAAAGATGCACAAGCAGCTGCTGCAATACAAGAGATATAACATTGAAAGGCTATCCCCTGAAAGGAAAGCAAAGATAGACGAATGGCTTGATAAATTAGGAGGTAAGAGCTTCTTGATGAAACTGGAGGACACCCATGCCATGTTTTATGCAACTTATAGAAGTGAGTCTTTTAATGAAAAAATGTCTCATGCCGTTGAGTATTTTACTCCTATAGCAAAACTATTTCAAAAAGCAAAGCTATTTGAGAATATACAAATTGTAACATCTCTATTAGATAGTAGAACCAATGAAGTTGGTTTTATCAGAGCTATATCTAAGGTCTTGACATCTGAGGAGATAGAAAAATTCATAAAGACAGTAATTTCTGCCTGTCAAACAAAAGATGCAAATTATCTATGTAATTTTCTTGTAGTTCTTTATTTTTCTATTGGGGATGAAACTTTGCAGTTACAGCTTTTGCAAGCTTTATATGATAGTGGAAAGTATCAACTATATATAGCTATCAAGGCTAATGAAGAAACGAAAGATTGGGATGTATTGAATGAAATGAAACGTATTGTAGAAATTGACCATCAATCAGCAGATGTTTATCTGAAACAGTATCTTAATCGAGTTCCTGTAGAGTCAGTCCAGGGGATGTATGAGATGTGTTCATTAATACAGAAGGGCTTTCCTAATAGCGAGGATGTTCTGTTGCAATATATCATAGACCATGAATATTCTTCTGGGATATTGGAGTCACCGATGAAAGAGTTTGTGCAAAAAATGCTCATAGACTATGATTATACTCGTTCTTCAACTGATGCTTATGGAGTAAAAAGTTTGGTAGGAAGCATTTTGAAGTCAACTGATGATACTGCTTTTGCTATAGCCTGGAATCAGAAAATGATTAAAACCATAAACAGTTATGATAGCTACAGAGCATTCGAACATATCTATTTCTCGTTATTACCTAAGTATCAAGGACAAATCCTCGATGATATTTTAGGTGAAATGTCGAAGGATGATTCAGACTTTTCTTATTATGCAAGGCGTGATTTGGGGAGTGGTGATAGCTTTGGCGCAGGTTCTTTGTTTCAATGTGATATGAATCATATCAAGCAAATCTGTTTAGATCAGTCTCAAGGATGTTTGCCACAGCGTTTGGCTTATCTTGCTCCGGTCTTTGACTATTCGGATAAAGAAAAGCCCGCTTTCAGCGATTTTTTTTATTGGCTGTTAGACAACTTTGATACATTTAAGTACCAAAAAGAGATTTTATCATCTTTTTCAAGCAATATGGGTTCATACACATGGTGTGGCTCAGTAGTGCCATTATTAGAAAAAAAACTTAAATGTTTTGAGAAGATAAGAAACCACAAAAATGTCTTGGTAAGAGATTGGGTAGATTCCCATGTTAAGTCTCTGTCAGAGCAGTTGCGAGTGGAGAGAAATGCTGAAACTTATAGAATATTGATGTAAACTCAGAATAGATTATGTCAACTCAATCATCAAATAACAACAAGCGAATAGCGAAGAATACTTGCTTCTTTACTTCTAAATGCTCTTTATAATGGTGGTGTCGCTGTATACGAGTCGAGTCATATTGAATGTATTGGGAGGACATTGCATAATAAAATAATCAGATTTTAGAAAATTATGAAAGGAATAGTATTAGCAGGTGGAAGCGGTACACGCTTGTATCCCATCACGAAGGGAATCAGTAAGCAGCTGATACCAATCTTTGATAAACCAATGATATATTACCCAATATCAGTATTGATGTTGGCAGGTATCCGTGAGATACTCATTATTTCAACACCATTTGACTTGCCAGGTTTCAAACGTCTTTTAGGCGATGGAAGCCAGTTAGGTGTGAAGTTTGAGTATGCAGAGCAGCCTTCACCAGATGGCTTAGCCCAAGCTTTCATTATCGGTGAGAATTTCATTGGCGATGAGGCTGCTTGCCTCGTATTAGGCGATAATATCTTCTATGGTGCAGGTTTGAACAAGATGTTGCATCAGGCAGTAGTAGATGCAGAGCAGAATAACAAAGCTACTGTATTTGGTTATCGAGTAAGCGATCCTGAGCGATATGGCGTGGCAGAGTTTGATGAGCAAGGCAATTGCCTGAGTATCGAAGAGAAGCCTCAGCATCCAAAGAGCAACTATGCTGTAGTAGGTTTATACTTCTATCCTAACAAGGTGGTGGAAGTAGCCAAGCATATCAAACCATCTGCTCGTGGTGAGTTGGAAATCACAACAGTAAACCAAGAGTTCCTGAAGGATAAGCAGCTGAAGGTACAGACCATGGCTAGAGGATTTGCCTGGCTCGATACAGGAACCCATGATTCCCTTTCTGAAGCATCCACCTTTATTGAAGTCCTGGAGAAGCGACAGGGTTTGAAGGTAGCTTGCTTGGAAGGAATCGCATACCGCCAGGGTTGGATTACCGCAGAACAATTGAGAGAGAATGCTCAGCCCATGTTGAAGAACGACTATGGCAAGTATCTGCTTTCAATCCTCAGCGAAACAGACGAAACATTAAAAAAGAATTTAGAATTTTAGCAGGAATAATTATGGCAGGTGAAGTGCCTGGGGCTTATTTTATAAGCTACTTTTCGGCTCTTGGTATGGAGCCTGCCTTTCTTAAATTAAGAAACGGAAAAATAATATAAAACTGATATTGATATAGTTGTTTCATTTGTTGAATGTTTAGAATGAAATAATTTGTGAGAATAACGGAAAAATATGTCTTTAAAATAAATATTGAAGAATAATAAATGTCTAATCAAACGTCAGATAATAATAAAAGAATAGCGAAGAATACTATATTCCTATACATCCGAATGATCTTTATGATGGCTGTGACGCTTTATACATCACGAGTCATTCTTAATGCTTTGGGTGTAGAGGATTATGGTATATATAATGTGGTAGGTGGATTTGTGGCGATGTTCGCAGTGTTAAGCGGCTCGCTTTCAAGTGCCATTAGTAGGTTTATAACTTTTGAATTAGGAAAGGGAGATATACAGCGGTTAAGAACAGTATTTTCTACAGGCGTTAATATTCAGATAGCTATGTCTATCTTTATAATCTTGATAGCGGAAGGATTGGGCATTTGGTTCTTGAATACTCAGATGAATATTCCTGAGGGTCGAATGCCTGCTGCTAATTGGGTCTTCCAATGTGCAATACTAACATTTGTAATCAATTTGTTAAGTGTTCCATATAATGCTGCGATTATAGCCCATGAAAAAATGTCAGCTTTTGCCTATATTGGCATATTGGAGGTCATCTTGAAATTGGGTATTGTCTTCCTGTTATTGGTTTCTCCATTTGATAGACTAGTATCTTATGCAGTTTTGTTGGTGCTAGTTGGTCTCCTTATTAGAATTATTTATGGAATATATTGTAAGAGGCATTTCGAAGAATGTACTTATCATTTTATCATAGACAAGGGATATTTGAAGGAAATGACAGGATTTGCAGGATGGAATTTTTTGGGTAATTGTGCTTGGTTGCTAAATACTCAAGGTGTAAACATTCTGATGAACTTGTATTTTGGTGTAGCTGTAAATGCTGCTCGTGGTATTGCAACGCAGGTTGATGCAGCATTAAGACAGTTTGTTAATAACTTTACGACAGCAGTCAATCCGCAGATTACTAAGTCTTATGCCCAAGGTGATTTGACTTATATGCATAAACTTATGGTGAAGAGTTCAAAGTTTTCTGCTTTTTTGATGCTTTTCTTTGTGGTTCCAATTATTTTGGAAGGGCAGACTATTTTGACAATATGGTTGAAAACGGTTCCTAATTATACAATTGCATTTGTTGGTTGGGTGGCAATTTCTATATTTGCTGAGCCTGTTTTTTCCAATTCGTATGTAACAGCAATGTTGGCGACTGGAAAAATAAAAAAATATCAGATTATTATAACTACAACAGGTTGCTTGGTGTTTCCTCTTTCTTGGATAGCTTTTAAGCTTGGTTTTTCGCCACAATCTAGTTATCTGATATATTTCTTGGTTTACACGATACTTCTTTTTGTTAGACTATATTTATTGCGTGAAATGGTAAAAATACCTATAAGTATGTTTCTTAAAGATGTGTTGTTAAAGGTGCTGCCAGTCATGGCTATAGGCTTTTTGGTGCCGGCTCTGATTTCTTTTTGTTTGGATGCGGGGTGGTTACGATTGATTCTTGTATGCATAGTTAGTACATTAACAATAGCTATTTCTGAATATAGTATTGGTTTGTCTGTTGGCGAACGAAAGTTCGTAAAGGCTAAAGTATATGGAATTTTTGCTAAAATTATTTAATAGAAATATGAAAGAAAAAGTTAAACATCTATTGTCTTTCTTGCTTCATGGTGAACGTCAGCCTATATATGCGCAGATTAGTTTGTTAACGCCTAATAATCGTTTATGTGGAAGTAAGATAATTGTTACTGGTGGTAGTCGAGGTATAGGTTTTGCAATGGCAAAGAAATTCGTTGATGAAGGGGCTGATGTTCTTATAACAGGGAGAAATGAGGAAAGCTTACAAAAAAGTGCAGAACAAATTAAATGTAAATATCTGGTTCTTGATGTACAAGATATAAATTCATTCCAATCTTTCATTCAGCATGCAGATGAAATACTAGGTGGTATTACCTGCTTGGTTAACAATGCTGGTGTCTCTCTGCATGAGCAGGATTTCTTCCATGTTACACAAGATACCTTTGATAAGCAGATAAATACGAATCTAAGGAGTGCAGTTTTCTTGGCTCAGGAATTTATTCATTATGCTATAGGGAAAAGTCAAAAGGCAAATTTACTTTTTATCTCATCTGAGGTTGGAGAATTGGCCGATAACAGACCTTACGGATGGACGAAAGCTTCCATTAATAGTATGGTGAAAGGATTAGCTTCTAATTTTGCGAGCCATGGAATTCGTGTAAACGCTATTTCTCCAGGTATCACATGCTCTAGTATGACAGGTGTGAAGGCTGATGGTGATTTATTTATTTCGACTAATGCAACTCAGCGAGCTTATTTACCTGAGGAAATTGCAGAGGTCGCCACTTTCATGTTGTCCGATTGCTCGGAATGCCTATCAGGACAAATATTAGTTTGCAACAATGGAAAGACAATTTATTCACGTGAAAAAATAGAAAAAAACGGATAAGAAATATGGAAATACATTATACAGTTAATAAAAATGCATTGATATTGATTTCTTTAATGAAACAATATGGTATAAAGAAAGTGATAGCTTCCCCAGGAACAGTTAATGTTCCTTTTGTGGCAAGTATTCAGCAAGATGATTATTTTGAGGTTTATTCCTGTGTGGATGAACGCTCTGCTGCATATATGGCATGTGGGTTAGCTACAGAAACAGGTGAGCCTGTTGTAATAACATGTACAGGCGCAACAGCTTCTAGAAATTATTTGCCAGCAATGACGGAAGCTTATTACCGAAAGCTTCCAGTAATTGCTGTTACTGGCACAGACCGTATCGAAAATACAGGTCATCTGATGCCTCAGTCTATTGATAGAACTCAGATACAGAAAGATATAGCCATTTGCAGTGTATTCTTGAACCAGATAAGAACCGATGAACAAGAGTGGCGCTGCATTGTAGATGCGAATAAGGCTTTGATAAATTCAACACGCAGAGGCGGAGGTCCTGTACATATTAATTTGGAAATTAACAATGGGTATTTTTTAAAAAAATCAGTATTCCCTGTAGAAAAATTGCCTGTCGCCAAAAAGATCAGTTATTATTCGAAAGCTACAGATTGTCCAAAAATACCTGAAGGTAAGATTGCTATATTTGTTGGCTCCCATGTTCCTTTTTCACATAATGCGACTAAGTCAATTGATTCTTTCTGTTCTAAATATGATGCTGTAGTTTTCTGTGATCATACCAGTAACTATCATGGTAAGTTTAGAGTTGTAACTGGCTTAATTGGACAGCAGGAAAATTCTATTGGTAAAGTTTTCCCAGATTTGCTAATTCATATCGGTCAAGTTTCTGGTGATTATGCTTCTATGGGACTTGCTGGTCGTGCTAAAAAGGTTTGGAGAGTATCTGCTGATGGAGAATTACATGATACCTTTAAAAAATTAGATAGTCTCTTTGAATTAGATGAAGAGACATTCTTCATGCATTATGCAAATTTGAAGACAGAAGATGTTCCACATACATATTTGGATGAATGTATGAAAACCTATAATGATCTTTATGCTAAGATTCCAGAAACGTTACCATTTTCAAATATTTGGGTAGCTAAGCGACTTTATCAGGAGCTACCTCAGAATTCATTTATTCAGTTAGGTATTCTAAATTCTCTTAGAAGTTGGAATCTCTTTGATTCAAAGAGCATTGTTAGTGAGTCTTGCAACACTGGTGGTTTCGGCATTGATGGAGGAGTTTCTTCTTTCATAGGCGCTTCATTAGCAAAGAAAGCAGATTATTATTATTGCGTGACAGGAGATTTGGCTTTCTTTTACGACATGAATATCCTTGGCAATCGCCATATCGGTAATAATGCAAGATTAATGATAGTAAATAATGGTGTTGGTGTCGAATTTAAGTTTTACCATCATCAGAGTGATTTCTTGGATATTGATAAATATATCGGAGCTGGAGGTCACTTTGGTAATAAATCCCCTAAACTCTTGAAGCATTATGCAGAAGACTTGGGTTTCGAATATCTTTCTGCCTCAAATAAGGAAGAGTTTGAAGCAGTCTACAAGAAGTTTGTTTCGGTAGAAAAGGTTAAGCCAATATTATTTGAAGTATTCACCAATGCAGATGATGATGATAAGGCTTTATATATGATAAATCATCTTCAGGCTCCTACTTTAAAACAAGCTATCAAGAAAGAGATTAAAGATATTGTAGGGCAATCTAATATTGACAATATCAAATCTATCTTAAAGAAGTAATCATGAAAATTAAATTAGTTACTTTTGCTCCTCATCCCAATTTCGGAACTTGTCTCCAAGGTTATGCGTTGAGCTATGTCTTACGCAAAATGGGTCATGATGTGGAGTTCATTTATAATAGAAGAGAAGTTCCACCTCAGACGATAAAGGGATATATTGGCGTTATTGGGAAATGGATTTTACGTAAGTTCCTTACAGAACAACAAATTAATTATGTTAAAGGTAAGGTAAAACCTAAGGGGAAGAATCAGATGGCTAATCCTGTTCCTTATGTATTGACCTTGCCAAATCATCCTATATTGAAAATGTTTAGTAAAATGCCAGGTTATCAATGGTTTGTAAAAAAATGGTATTATGGCAATTTGCAAAAGCGCAAGGTTTATAAATTTACCTTTTGTGATGGTAATTTCAAGATGCGTCGTCTTTATACCATGTCTGATTATGACGAGGTTGTTTGTGATGCAGATATGTTCATAACTGGTAGTGATCAAATTTGGAATCCTTTCTGCGGCGGTTTCAATCCCATGATGTTCCTGGAGTTTGTTAATGATGGAACTAAGTGCATTGCATATTCATCAAGTATTTCACAGGTGGAAATTCATCCATCTGTGAAGGAACGTATGAAGACGGACTTACAAAAGTTCACTCATATTGCTGTAAGAGAACAACGTTCAGTAGAGCTATTGAATTCCTTATTAGGTCGTCAGGACGTAAAACTTGTAGTAGACCCTACTTATTTGCTTGCAGCTGATGAATGGGAGAGCTTTGGTAATAAAGCTCAATTGGAGTTTGAATTGCCAGAGAAATATATATTCTGTTATTTCGTAGGAGACAGTCGTGTAGATGTGTATGAGCGAATGGTGCAGGAAGTGAAGAAATTTACAGGCATAGATAAGGTAATAGCCTTAGAATGTTACAATCGTAAGTTAACATATGGTGATGGTATGACCTATCAAGATGCCGGACCTTATGAGTGGGTCTACCTTCTCAAGCATGCTTCTTACATCTGTATGGATTCATTCCATGCTACAGTATTTGCCTTGAAATTCCAAAAAGAGTTTGTTCATGCCATGAAGAATTCTGATACAGAGTCTGGGTCTCAAAATACTCGAATGTATGACATTCTATCACGTTATGGTATCCTTTATAAGAATTATAATGATGATGGCGGAATTGAATGGCAAAAACAAATTGATTATTCGAGAGTGACTCCTATAATAGAGGAAGAGATAAACGATTCCTTGGATTTTTTAAAATATGAAGTTGAAAAAAAATAATTTGCCTTTATGATATATACTTTATGTGGCGTTCTTTTGTTAAATGTTGTGTTTGCATTTAAATTATTTAGAAACATATTGGCTCCTCCTGTTCTTTTAGGTGCGGGAATGTTAGGGGCAGCTATTGTTGCCGCTCTCCATTATGATGCTTGGAGAATGGATGTAATGCTATATGAGTCTGTGCTATTGTTGGGAGGAAGTACTTTGTTGTTCACTCTATTTTGTTCAATTTTTAGAAAGACTCCAGAGTTTGTAAATGGTGATTCAGACAGAGTGATGTCGATGTCAATGCTTAGAAAGAAAAAGCTTAAGAAATTTTATGTTGTATTGATAGTCCTAGCCGTTGCTTGCTTCTTTCTAAAGATGTATTGCTTCATGAGATTTTTTGGAGGTTTTCTAAACTATTCTGAGTTGATTGGAGCAGCAAAGGCTGATACAGCTTCAGGTGAGTTGCGATTTCATTTCCCTGTTTATGTTACAGCATTGGCATATATAGGAAGAATGAGCTCTTTTTTTACCTGTTGGCTATTAGCTCTCTCTCTGTTGTCAAAAGATTCTGATAAAAGGTTGCGTTTATTTCTTATAGTTCATATAATGCTGGTAGTTGCTGATGGTGTAACTGGAGGTACCAAAGATGCGATATTTGATCCGTTGTTTAGATTAGGAGTTGTTTATGTTTTTGTTTACTTTGCAAAACGGAAATCTTTGTATCTGTCATTTAAGATAGTTCTTGGTATTATACTTGGCATATATTTGTGTGTATCTGGTCTGAAGGGACTTTCTGAGGTGATAGGACGTTCTGGTGTTGATAATCGTGAAAGTTCGGATATGTTTGCAGAATATATGGGGGCAGAAATAAAAAATTTCGATATTTATATGCACGGATATGCTTTTGCACCCAAAAGTATTTATCCGGGACAAGCTACCTTTCAAAGATTTTATACAGAAATATTTCCAAATTTTAAAATAACTCCTGGTACATTCCAAGATATAGGAGGCTATCATCTTGGTAATGTTTATACACAAGTATATTCTTTTCACAAAGACTTTGGTGTTACTGGAGTAATCATTATGAACTTTATAATAGCTTTTGTTGCTATGCTTTTTTATAACAGGGCATTATTGACATTAAAATCTCCTCAGAAATTGAATCTTTTTTTGTTTATCTATTCGTCGGCCTCGCTTTGTTTATTTATGGCTTTCTTTTCCAGTAGATTTACGGAGAATATATTTACCTTGATGTTTATAAGGCGTATAATCGCATTATATATTTTTATTTTGATGTTTAAACATTTCTTTTTTGTTAAACCATATAAAGTTACAGTGAATAAACGATGAAAATAATAGCAGTAGTAGTAACATATAATCGTATTGAGAAGTTGAAGAAAACTCTTCTAGCATACGATGCAATAAAAAGGGGCTTGGATACATTGGTAGTTGTCAATAATAAAAGTACGGATGGCACCCCTGAATACCTTTCGGAATGGAAAGGTTGCAAGTCTTCTTTTAATAAAGAAGTATTGAATCTTGATGAGAACCTAGGTGGCTCAGGCGGCTTCTTTAATGGTTGCCAACATGCCTTATCTCTTGGTGCTGATTGGATATTGGTAGCCGATGATGACGCTTATCCTAACCCAGATATAATAGAACAGTTTGAGACTTATTCGAAAGACCAAAGACTTGGTTCTGTATCTGCTATCTGTTCTACAGTAAAGCATATGGATGGCACTGTGGATTTAGGGCATAGAAAGAAGTATATGGTTAGATTTGGGCTTCGCCCCGTATTTGCGCCAATGGCATTGGAAAACTATAAGAAAAAGTATTTTGAAATAGATTTATTTTCTTATGTAGGTACTTTCCTCAATGCTGATTCTTTAAATAAGGTTGGATTGTGCAATCCTGATTATTTTATCTATTATGATGATACGGAGCATAGCATGAGAATGAGAGAGAATGGCAGGATAGTTTGTGTTCCATCCATTGCTTTTAGTCATGATGATGGTTATGGTCAAGTAAAAGAGCAAAGTAATATCGCAATGTCATGGAGAGACTTCTATGATATAAGAAACAAGATAAATATGTTTCTTAGACATGACAAGAAAGTTGCGTACTTTTGGATAGCAAGTAGATATATTATGTGCTTTGTGAAGTATCCATTTTGCAGGAAGTGTCAAAAGTTGTATTTGGCAGCGGTAAGAGATGGTATAAGTGGTAAGTTGGGTAAACATCCGATTTACAAACCTGGTTTCTCAATAATTAAGTAACAAAGGATATGGTAGGTAATTATAAAGTTGGAATAGTTATCCTTAACTATAACAGAGGAAAACTAGTAGCAGAAATATCTAGAACATTCGCAACCTATGATTCCATAGATGAGATTCTTATTGTTGATGGAAATTCAAAGGATGATTCTGCACAGATATTGAGAAATCTCAATGTTGCCAAAATAAAGTGCTTGTTGCTAACGGAGAATTTAGGATATGCAAGGGGAAATAATGAAGGTTTGAAATATTTGAAGAATGAGCTTAATTGCGACATTTGCTTTGTTGTAAATCCCGATGTATTCTTCAAAAATGAAATCATAGTAAAGCTATGCAGTTATTTTGCGAAGAACAATAAGTTCGCAATCTTAGGATGTGCACAAGTAGATCCATTGAGTAAAGTAAAATCATGGCAATATGCCAAAGGATTGTATGATTCATTTTGGCTTCAGTTCTTGTCATATTTTAATATTCCTAGACATTATTATTTGCTGAAGAAATTTTATGTGTATGATTATGACATAACAAATGAGAACGTATTTGATGTGTCAGAAGTGCCTGGTTCTTTTTATGGAATTCGTATGAGTTGCTTTGCCGATGGAGAAGTTTTAGATAATGGTACTTTTCTTTATTGGGAGGAAAGATTGCTGACAAAGCGAGTATGGAGTTTGGGCTACAGAGTTGGCTATGTTCCTTGTTGTGTGTATGAACATAGACATATTCAGTATTCTACATCAACGAATACAAAATCGTTACGCTTGTTTATGCATGGTTTAGATTCTCAAAGATATTATCAACAGAAATATTTGAAGTTCAACTGGTTGCAGATTAAGATGATTGATGTAGCAGAGAAGATTTCTGTTGTCGAACAATGGCTTTTGAGAAAAATTAAATCTTATTAATTACTTTAATATAGATTTTTATGAAATACGCAATCAATGGTCGCTTTGTTGTTCGCAAGTTGACTGGACAGGAGCGATTTGCAACGGAGTTGCTTCGTGAGTTAGATAAAATTTGTGAGAAAGATGAATTTGTCATGGTTGTACCAGAGTATGCCGAGACATTACCTGATTACAAGAATATTAAGATTGTTAAGTATGGAAAGGTAAAAAGCCATTTCTGGGAGCAGATTAGTCTTTATCGCTATTGTAAAAAACATCATCTGGTAAGTGTGAACTTGACTTCTACTTGCCCTTTGTTGGATAGTGGTATAGTCTGCTGTCATGATGCTGCAGCATATGAAATTCGTGAACTTTTGACACAGAATCTTTATGGTAGATTGTCGTATATCTGGCATCAGATGATGATTGAGGCTGTGAAAAGAAGCAAATACCCAATTATAACGGTGAGCAACTATTCGAAGTCCCGTCTTTCTAAGTTTATGAAAGTTCCAGAGAGTCGCTTTCATGTAATATCTAATGCTTGGCAGCATTACCTAAGAGTAAATGAGGATGAGTCCATATTTGAGAAACTCCCTAAGGGATATGTCCGAGGGGAATATTTCATGGCATTGAGTAGTCTCTCACCTCAAAAGAACTTTATTTGGGTTAAGGAGGTTGCTAAGAGGAATCTTGAAAAGAAATTCTTGATTGTTGGTAGAGCTGAGGGTTTTACTAAGTTGGGTATAGATGACTTACAGGGGTCGAATCTTCTCTTTACTGGTTACTTGACAGATGGAGAAATCAAGTCGCTGATGAAGGGGTGTAGGGCTTTTATTCATCCTGCAGTATATGAAGGATTTGGAATACCACCGATAGAAGCGTTAGCCTGTGGGGCAGAATTGATAGTTTCAACTGCTGCTTGTTTGCCCGAGGTTTATGGTAATTCTGCACATTACATAGATCCTCATAATTACGATGTGGATTTGGATGAGTTGTTAAAAGACCCTGTTGCTCCCGCTTCTCAGGTCTTAGATAAATATTCCTGGTCTTCAGAGGCCAAAAAGTTATTGAATTTATTAAGAAATTAATTATAAAAACATGAAGGTAGTTTTGCTTGCCGGTGGCTTCGGCACAAGAATCAGTGAAGAATCTCAATTCAAGCCAAAACCGATGATTGAGATTGGTGGTATGCCAATATTATGGCACATCATGAAAGAGTATTCTTATTTTGGCCACAATGAGTTCATCATTTGTGCAGGTTATAAACAGGAGTACATCAAGGAATGGTTTTCTAACTATTTCTTGCATCAGAGTGATGTAAGTTTCGACTGGCGTAATGGGGGTAATGAAGTTACCATTCATCATAGTGAATTGGAACCTTGGAAGGTAACTGTTGTTGATACGGGTTATGATACCATGACTGGTGGTCGTATTAAGCGTGTTCAGAAGTATGTGGGTGATGAACCTTTCTTCATGACTTACGGAGATGGTGTCTGTGATGTGGACATCAATAAGCTTTTGGAATTTCACAAGAGTCATGGAAAGATAGCTACTCTTACTGCTGTGAAAATGGCACAGGAAAAGGGTGTGCTGAATATTGGTGGTGATAATGCCGTAAAGTCTTTCAGAGAGAAGAATATCTCGGATGGTGCTCCAATCAACGCTGGTTACATGGTATTAGAACCTGCAATTTTCGATTATCTGAGTGGTGATGACTGTGTGTTTGAGAAAGGTCCATTGGTCAAACTTGTTGAGGAAGGACAACTGATGTCTTATGTTCATGAAGGATTTTGGCAGTGTATGGATAATGTTCGTGAACGCGATATGCTTGAGACTTTGCTTAAAGCAAACCAGGCACCATGGAAACGTTGGGAGCGTGAAGTTCCAATGAAGAACTATTAATATAAGGTATATATGATTGATATTTTTAATAATTTCTATAAAGGAAAGCGAGTACTTGTAACTGGTCATACTGGTTTCAAAGGAAGCTGGCTTTCTATCTGGCTCCATGAGTTGGGTGCCGAGGTAGTAGGAGTAGGTCTTGACCCATATTCAGAGCGTGACAACTTTGTTCTTTCAGGAATCGGTTCTAAGATTAAGGCTGACATCCGTGCTGATATTCGTGACGGAGAGAAGATGAAGCAAATCTTTGCAGAGTATCAGCCAGAGATAGTATTCCACTTGGCTGCGCAGCCATTGGTTCGCCTTTCCTACGAGATTCCTGTAGAGACATACGAAGTGAACGTCATGGGAACTATTCATATAATGGAAGCTATCCGTGCAACCAAGAGTGTGAAAGTGGGTGTGATGATTACTACCGACAAGTGCTATGATAACAATGAGCAATTGGAAGGATATGTAGAGACCGACCCATTTGGTGGTTATGATCCATATAGTTCTTCTAAGGGTGCTTGTGAGGTGGCTATTCAGTCATGGAGACGTTCTTTCTTCAATCCTGCTGACTATGGAAAGAAGCACACCGTGAGTCTTGCTTCTGTAAGAGCTGGTAACGTAATAGGTGGTGGTGACTGGGCAAAAGATCGTATTATACCAGACTGTATTCGGGCTTTGGAGACAACCAAGGTGATAGATATCCGTTCTCCAAAGGCTGTTCGTCCATGGGAGCATGTGTTGGAGCCATTGTCTGGATATATGCTCTTGGCTCAGAAAATGTGGAATGATCCTACAGGTTACTGCGAAGGATGGAACTTTGGCCCGGAAGCTGACTGCGTATTAACCGTTTGGGAAGTTGCGTCTGCCATCGTTGAGAATTTCGGCTTTGGTGAGTTGAAGGATGTTTCTGATCCGAATGCTCTCCATGAGGCAAATCTTTTGATGCTCAATATCAATAAGGCAAAGACCCGCTTGGGGTGGAAGCCAAGACTGAATGCCAAGCAGTGTGCCATGCTTACCTCTGATTGGTATAAGAGATACAAGACAGAAAATGTATATGACCTCTGTGTGGAGGAAATCAATAAATTCATAGGATAATGAAAGCTTTTGTAACTGGTGCAAGTGGTTTTATCGGTTCATATTTAGTAAAAGCACTTGTTGATGATGGACATGAAGTACTCTGTTTAAAAAGAATTACTTCAAAGTTAGATTCATTGGATGGATACGAAAAACGTGTAAAATGGGTGAATACTTCTGATAATTGGCAGGAGGCTTTCATAGAGTTCCAACCATATATAGTATTTAACTTAGCCTGGAATGGTGTTGCAGCAGCAGATAGAGTTGTTTGGGAAAAGCAAGTTAGCAATATTGCTATGCAACAAGAGCTACTTGATTTAGCATTAAAATCTGGCTGTAAGAAATTCGTAGGTACGGGATCGCAATCAGAATATGGGGATTTTAATGAAAAAATTGATGAGGAATATCCTGTAAACCCTAAAACTGCTTATGCTGCGGTAAAGGCTGCATCTTTAACTATCATGAAAAGTTTTTGCGAAATCAATCATATTGATTGGTATTGGTTTAGGTTGTTTCCTTTGTTCGGTCCTCATGAGGCTGATAAATGGTTAATTCCTTCACTTATAAGAAGTATTTCTAATGATACACATATGGATCTAACACCAGGAGAGCAGAAACTCGCTTATTTATATGTAGGTGAATGTGCCAAAGCTATAGAAATGGCTATTTATGCAGATAATAAGAGTGGTGTTTATAATATCTGTTCAGATAATCCAACTTCGTTAAAAGAGTTGGTAACCAATATTCGTGATAGAATAAATCCTGACTTTAAACTTAATTTTGGTTCCCTTCCTTACAGATATGGTCAATGTATGTACATGGAGGGGGATACAACAAAGTTACGAGATAACATATACAACTTAAATACTTCGGATTTTGAAGTCCAATTGGATAATACCATAAAATATTATTTAAAACGATATGACAATGAAAAATAATGAATTGTTTCAAAAGGCTCAGTCTGCAAGATATTTAGCATTAGAACTTGCGCATAATGCTAATGAGTCTCATTCAGGAGGAGCGATGTCAATGGCAGATGTCTTAATTACGCTTTATGCTAATTATCTAAATAATACTCCCCAAACTCAAAATGAAGTTAATCGTGATCGTTTTATTTTGAGTAAAGGTCATTGCTGCTCTTTATATTATGCAATTTTAGCTGAGATGGGGTTCTTTACCAAGCAAGAACTTTTGGATAACTTTGCAAAAAATGGAACCCATTTCTTTGCTCATGCATCCCACACCCTTCCTGGTGTAGAACTTTCTACAGGAAGTCTTGGTCATGGATTACCTGTTTCTTGTGGCTTGGCTCTTGGTTCTAAGCGTAGCGGTTTAGGCTTTGATGTATATTGTATAGTTGGTGATGGAGAAATGGATGAAGGTAGTAATTGGGAAGCTATTATGATGGCTGCTCATAATAAGCTAGATAATCTTTGCCTCATTATCGATAAAAATCAGATGCAAGCATTGGGTGATACCAAAGATGTGCTATGCTTGGACCCATTGGCAGATAAATTGAAAAGTTTTATGTGGAATGTAGTAGAGATAGATGGACATGATTATGATCAGATCATCTCTGCTTTTGATAATTTCAAGAACTGCAAAGGTAAGCCAACTGTAATTGTCGCAAATACGGTTAAAGGAAAAGGAGTCAGTTTTATGGAACACAATCTTAAGTTCCACTATAGTGCTCCTACTGATGTTGAATTAATGAAGGCTAAGGAAGAATTATTATGAGAACTAATTTTATAAATCAACTTATTGAAGAAGCTCGCCGCAATGAAAAGATATTTCTCTTAGTTGGCGATTTAGGATATCATGTGATTGAACCATTCGCAGAAGAGTTTCCTGACAATTTTTTAAATGTAGGAATTGCTGAGCAAAATATGGCGGGGATTGCTGCAGGTCTTGCTATGACCGGATATAATGTATATTTCTATTCTATTGGAAATTTCCCAACTATACGTTGCTTGGAACAAATTCGTAACGATATAGCTTATCATCAGGCCAACGTTAAAGTAGTTTCTGTTGGAGCTGGTTATGCTTATGGAAGTTTGGGAGCTACCCATCAGGCAACCGAAGAAATCGGTGCATTACGAGTCTTGCCTAATATGGTTGTCGCAACTCCTGGAGATCCTCTTGAAGCAAGAGCTATTACAAAAATATCTGCTTCATATGATGGTCCAATGTATATACGTTTAGGAAAAGCTGGAGAAAAGACTGTGCATTCTGAGGATAGTATAGATTTAAAAATTGGTGATATCTGTAGTGTAATAACACGTGAAGGAAATCAAACAGCAGTTTTTGCGTGTGGTAATATCTTAGATGCTGCATTGCACCAGATTAACGAAGAAAACTTGAATTATGATCTTTATAGTGTTCCTTTTGTTAAACCTATAAATAAGGAACAACTGATAAACATAGTTAAAACGCATCCAGCTGGCCTTATCACGATAGAAGAACATCAAAAGTCCTGCGGTATGGGATCTGCTATTGTGGAAATTTTGAATGATCTTTATTATGAAGGTAATATAGAAGTCTATCCAAAAGTAAAACGCATTGCAATACCTGATGAGTTTGCTGATGTTGTTGGTACACAAGTGTTTTTGAGAGAGCATGAAGGGCTTAAACTGTAGTGCTTTCAAATATTTGTTGAATACTAAAATAATTGTTTATGAATTTCGTATTCCATAGCAGTGATTTATTTTCTGCAGTTCTTGTTGTTTCAATGGTTTCTATCATGGAAAATAACCAAAAAGAAGAGTCTCTTGTTTTCTATATAATAGAGCATGGTATCACAAAAGAACATCAGCAGAAAATTAAAGATCTGGTTGGTAAGTATCCAAATTCTAAAGTTGTTTTTATCCCAATGCCAAACATCAATGAGAAGTTTGGCTTGGGATTGAAACAAATTAAATCAATTTGGCTATTTGATTCTTATTGTAGGTTATTCTTGGGAACTTTGCTGCCGGATGATGTTGACAGAGTACTTTACTTAGACTGTGATACGCTATGTAATGGTAGTTTGCATGATTTTTATTATCTCAATTTTGGAGATAATTATGCAGCAGGTGTTATAGACTGTTTGTCTGAAGCTTATTATGATTTGTTTGATATGGATAAGACTTCAAGATATTGTAACAGTGGCATGCTGCTTTTTAATATAAAAAAGTGGCGAGAAGATAACATGGAAACCGTTGTTGCTAATTATGTCCGCTCTAAAAATGGATATGTATTCTTCATGGAACAAAGTGTTCTAAATATTCTACTTCAAAATAGAATAGTGATTGTACATCCGAAATACAATACATATACTTTGATGGTGGCTTTTACTCATGATAATCTAAGAAAACTGAGACGTTGTGTAAGATATTATACAGACAGAGATATTAATGAAGCTGTGAATAACCCTATTCTGATACATCTTACTAATGGATTTTTTGTGAAAGGTCGTCCTTGGATTGAAGGTAATGAACATCCGTTCCGTCAGCTTTACATGAGATATAGAGCTATGACTCCTTGGAAAGATGAACCTCTTTTCCCAGACAAAAGCAATCGGAAACAAAAGGCGGTCGTAACGATAGTGAAAATCTTGCCTCAGAATTTGATGTGCTCAATTGTAGGATGGATTTATAACGTTTGGCGGCCAAACCATATAAAAAAGAGCATGGTATGATTCTTTTTGAGTTATTACAAGTCGCTATTGATTTAAAGGATGGAAGCTCTCTAACTGCAACTTCTTCGGATTGGAAGAAATTTTATTCCTTCTGCAAAAAACAGGCATTACTTGGTATTGGTTTTTCTGCTTTAGAGAAGATTGGCTCATGTCCAAAGAATTTGATGTTGTCATGGTATGGAGTTGTGCTACAGATAGAGAAGCGAAATATCGAGATGACCAAAGCTTGCAAGGAAGTGAGTGAAGCTTTTGGCAACGATGGCTTTGACTCTTGCGTTTTAAAGGGGCAAGGTAATCTTTTGAATTATCCAAAAGAAATTCGAAATCGCCGTCAACCTGGTGACATTGATTTATGGGCATCTCCTAAGAATGGTGGAAATGCTCAGAAGAAGGTGATTGGCTATGTGAAAGGGAAAGGAAACTCTCAAGTTGGACCCAATTATCTTCATATCGATATGTTGTGGAACTCAAATATAGAAATTGAGGTGCATTATCGTCCACGATTTCTGGTTTCTCCTTATCGTAATTATCTTATTCAGAAATGGTTTGCGAGTAGAAAGGAAGCCTGTATGAGCAATAGGTGCCAGGATGGTTTTTCTGTACCTCCCACATCTGTTAATGTGGTTTATCAAATGAGCCATCTCTTCAGTCATTACTTTGATGAAGGATTGGGTATGAGACAGTTGTTGGACTATTACTTTGTTCTTGAAAAATGGAAGGACGAAAGGAAAGACGATAATGTGCTGCGGATATTGGAAAGCTTTGGTATAGGAAAATTCTCTGCAGCAATCATGTGGGTATTACAGGAGGTCTTTGCGATGCCTCATGAATATATGATATGCGAGCCTGATGAGAAAGAGGGAAGAATTCTTCTGAATGAAATAATGCAAAGTGGCAACTTTGGTCAATATGATACCCGTGGCGCAGATTTGAAGAATGGAGGAACTATCAAACATGGTATTTGGAAGTTGAAGCGAATTATGCGACTTGTTGGTAGTTATCCTGAGATGGCACTTTGGGAACCATTCTTTAGAGTGTGGCATTATGGATGGAGAAAAATGCACATTATTAATAAATAAGACTATGACAGATATTGAATTTGAACAAATTTTGCATCGAATGAGCAAAGAAGATTTGGACAAATGGAATAGGATGAAAGGACTGCCTTTTGATTCTTTTGCTATTGCGCTAGCTGGTGAATCAATAGCAAATTTAGCTCCTCCGTTTGATGAGTATGTTAATTATACTGGTAGCTTAATTGATTTCTATAAAGACTTTTTTCAACGATATCTCCAGTGTTTAGAAAATATAGATTCTAATACCTGGGAGTTTGTCAACATTAGTATGAGAGCATACATAAAACATAATGGTGGACCATTGGTCGATTTTGATTTGGTTGAAGAATGTAAAATGCTCATGGATTCAATTACAAATTCGCTAAGTGCATATTTTGATGGGTCTCCAAATATGGCTTATAGGATATTGGAGCATACCTTTGTTAGTAAGAATTTTCATTTATTGATGATTCTTCCTCAAATCCAATACCTAGGGCCTCTTTATCGTGTGCGTAGTGAACGAAATCTAAGTGCGCAGAAAGAATTGTTTCATACTCCTTTTGAGTTAAGAAACAGTTGTGGTAGTTATCGGTATAGTATCCTAGGATATCCTTCTTTATATTTGGCTGGTAGTATTGAAACTGCATTGGCGGAGAGCCGAATTGTTGATAAACAATATTCTGTGATGCTTTTCAGAAGCAATGAAATTTTGCAATGTATAGATTTGTCACTACCAAGCAGAGAGTTGCTCTTTTGGGAACGATATAGCCTAGTATTGTTTTATCCATTGATTTTTGCATGTGGTTTGAAAGTAAAAGAAGAAAGTAAACCGTTCAAGCCAGAATATGTCATTCCACAATTGTTTTTCCAAGTTGTCAGTGAGCGCTCAAATTTGATGGGCGTATCATATACCTCTACTCGAATGGAGAATCCTGATTATCGTAATGGTAAGCAACGAAACTTTGTGCTGAAGGTTCCTAAAGCAGATAAAGCTAAAGGCCAATCGCTTGAACTAGCAGGAAAGTTTAAATGTACTATGCCAGTAAGTCCATATGACAATGAAAATGCTCTGTCTGTTGAAAGAAGACTAAGAGGAATGGAGTTATTTGAAATAAAATTAAACTAATTTTTTTATAGAACATAGGATAAGAATATGAAACAATATGATTATTTGATAGTTGGTTCTGGCTTGTTTGGAGCAACCTTTGCTTATCTTGCTAAAAAACGAGGTAAGAAGTGTTTGGTAATCGATAAGCGTTCTCATTTAGGTGGTAACATCTACTGTGAGAATATCGAGGGAATCAACGTGCATAAGTATGGTGCACATATCTTCCATACCTCTAACAAAAAGGTGTGGAACTTTGTGAACTCTATCGTTGAGTTCAATCGTTATACCAATTCACCAGTAGCAAATTATAAGGGCAAACTTTATAATCTGCCTTTTAATATGAACACCTTCTATCAGATGTGGGGTGTAACTACACCAGAGGAAGCGCAAGAAAAGATTGATGAGCAGAAAGCGGAAGCTGTAGCTCGTATGAAAGCTGATGGCGTAACAGAACCACGTAACTTGGAGGAGCAAGCTCAGATATTGATAGGAAAAGACATTTATGAGAAACTTATCAAGGGATATACTGAGAAGCAGTGGGGAAGGAAATGTACAGAACTTCCTGCTTTCATTATCAAGCGCTTGCCAGTTCGTCTTATCTTCGATAATAACTACTTCAATGATAAGTACCAGGGTATTCCTTTGGGTGGATATAATAAGTTGATTGATGGCTTGCTTGAAGGTATCGAGACCAAAACGAATGTAGATTTCTTTGAGAATCGTCCTTATTGGGAAAGTATTGCCGACAAGATAGTTTTCACTGGTAAGATAGATGAATTCTATGATTATCAGTTTGGAAAACTCAATTATCGAACTGTTCGATTCGAGACAGAGGTTATAGACAAACCTAACTATCAAGGTAATGCGGTAGTGAACTATACTGAGCGTGAGATTCCTTACACTCGTGTTATTGAGCATAAGCATTTTGAGATGTTTGGTCAAGAGGTATATGAAACTCCAAAGACTGTTATTTCAAAAGAGTTTTCTACTGAATGGAAGGATGGTATGGAACCATATTATCCTGTGAATGATGAAGTAAACTCTTCATTGTATGCCAAGTATAAGGCTTTGGCTGATAAAGAAGATAATGTTATCTTTGGTGGTAGATTGGCGGAATACAAGTACTATGACATGGCTCCTACTGTGGAGAGAGCGATGGAATGGTGGAAGTAAAGTGTTAAGAACATCTGTTCATCAACAACATCCGTCATCGCAAGCCATTGCCAGTATATGGTAAGGGTGAGAACGTGCGCGACTGGTTGTATGTAGTAGATCATGCCCGTGCCATCGATATGATTTTCCATAAGGGCAAGATTGCAGAGACTTACAACATTGGCGGTTTCAACAAGTGGAAGAACATCGATATCATCAAGGTGGTAATCAAGACTGTTGATAGATTGCTCGGTCGCCCTGAGGGTGCTGACTTGGATTTGATTACTTATGTAACAGACAGAAAGGGTCACGATATGCGTTACGCCATCGATTCTCGCAAGCTTCAGAAGGAACTCGGCTGGGAGCCATCTCTCCAGTTTGAGAAGGGTATCGAGGAAACCGTGAAATGGTATCTCGAGAACCAGGAATGGATGGATCATGTTACTTCTGGGGAGTATCAGAAGTATTATGAGGAGATGTATAAGAAGTGATAACTTGTGAATGATGGTATGGCACAATCATCAGCCATTTTTCTGTTTTTAAGATACTGCCTTGAAGATAAGGTTGACCTAAGTATGGTTGTCTCCAATATGGATTGGCGACAACTATATAGCTTTGCGACAAAACAAACAATTATTGGAATCTGTTTTGATGGCATAAGGCGATTGAGTGAGGAATATCCTGAGGAGTTAAAGAAAAATCCGATAGAAAGGGACTTGCTGATGACTTGGATGGGAGTGTCGCAACAAATTCGCCGACAGAACATGAAGGTGAATGGAGTTGCTGCTAAACTCTATTCTATGCTCAGAGAGGATGGACTTAGGTGCTGCATTCTGAAAGGACAAGGGAATGCCTTGATGTATCCCAATGCGTATTCTCGTAATCCTGGGGATATTGATGTATGGGTGAATGCAAGCCGTGAACAGATAACGGAATATGCCAAGAAGCATTTCGAACTTGGGGATGATATAAGGTATCAACATATAGAAACTTCTGTAGATGGAGTACCGGTAGAGCTGCATTTCTTCCCTTGCACAATGAATAATCCTATCTATAATGCACGTTTGCAGAAATGGTTCAAACGGAATGTAGATTTGCAATGCTCAAATGTTGTTAGTCTGCCAGATGGTATTGGAGAAATCGCTATACCAACGATGACATTCAATGTGATTTATCAGCTGACGCATCAGTATCACCATTTCTTTGACGAAGGAATTGGAATGAGACAAATCATTGACTACTACTATGTAGTGAATAATGATGAATTATTGGCGATTAAGGATACTTTGCAGAAGGAATTGAAACATCTTGGATTGTGGAAGTTTGCTAGGGCGGTGATGTATGTGCTGCATGAGGCATTGGGACTATCTGGGGAGAAGATGATAGCTCCGATGGATGAAAAATGAGGAAAGTTGTTATTAGCAGAGATACTGAATGGTGGTAACTTCGGAAAGCACTTCACCAAGTATGGGCTTTTCACACAACAAGGAATGGCAAAGAAATACTTCCTGAAGATATGGAGAAATATGCATTTCGTAAGATATTATCCTGCAGAAGCACTAAGTGAGCCTATCTTTAGAACATGGCACTTTTTTTGGAGACTCAGATGAGTCATGCTACTAAAAAAAGTTTTTGCAAATCACCCATCACGATTTTCTGGAAGGAATCGGATAAGGTATTGATAATCAAAGGAACAATATGTGTGACTGATACCTAAAAAAGGGAATTTATCCCTCACGCATCCCTCACAATTTTGCTTATACTGTTAAGCAAAAAGGCTTTTTTGCGATAGAAACTGGCTTCATTTGCCTTTGAAGTAAGCTTTATTTCAAATTGGTTTGAGGCTTAGATAAAGTTTACGTGAGCCTCTATTGAAGTTTATTTGAGCCTCACTTCAAATTCAAAAGAGGCTCAGTTCGATTTCATTCAGATGATTGATAAATCGGAAAAAGGATTACGACGTAGCGACTTATGCATAGTGATAGCGCTATATTGCCCAAAGAAGAGCACTATTTTCCATCGTAAGATAATGTAGGGTATCTGCTGCTATTTACATGAAACGTATGATTTTTGTGTAGTGTCGTGTAGTGTTAAGATTGATATTGCACTTGTATAAGTGCTTTTATAATAAAAAAACAATATAATGATAAAAAGTATAAATGTAGAAAATCTATATGGTCTCTATAGTTACCAGATTGATTTCAAGAAAACAAGTAAAGTAACTATTTTGACAGGCCCAAATGGTTATGGTAAAACAACGATATTGAAGATTATCCATAATTTACTTACTTGTAATTTATGGTATTTCAATATTTTGGTATTCTCAAAAATTCAAGTAGTTTTCGAAGATGAATGTTCCATAGTTATTTCAAAGATAATGGCATCTGATAAAGATGATATTCATAACTTTGAGACTCAAACAGTATGCTTTAAGTTCTGCCAAGTGAATGAATCTAAAACAGTATCTAATGAAAGTATATTCACATTATCAGCTAATTATTTGATGAGAACAGCACGACATAGTTCTGTAGGATATCGGACAATGGATATGATGAAAGGGCTAGATATTGAAGATTATCTGACTCGCAACTATAGGTTTGAAGATGATTCTGCTCTTCCTGAAGATTCGAAAACAATGACTTCTTATCTGTTAAGCTACAATAATCTGTATGTCAAAGAACAGCGCATTCAATATGAGGTTTTGGATGTTCAAAGATATGGCAGGCATCTGATAAATCGATACAATGTCGATAAGATAGTAGATGATATAAAAAGATTATTTACTGAGTATCAAGACAAGTATGTTAAAAAGTGCCAAGAGATTGACTCTCATTTTGTAGAGAAATTATTAAGAAATGATTCTGTTGATCTCAACGAAGAAAGATACAATAAAATTGCTTTGCAAATTAAACAAATTTTAGATTTTTATCATGAATATGGTATCGCGGAGGATCTCAAAGTGGATTATACATATAATGAGAATTTTAAGGTAGCTCTTTTTTTGTATTTACAAGGTATCTATGATAAATTGAGAGTTTATCATCTCTTATTTCTCAAAATGATGATGTTTGTTAAAATGATAGACAATAAAATGTTGTCAAAGAAAACTATAAAACTTAATGCTAAGGATGGGCTTCGTATTTTAGATGATACTAATTATGAAGTTCCTCTGAGAAAGCTATCAAGTGGGGAGCAAAATTTGATAATTCTATATTTTTATTTGATTTTCAAGACTTATAAAGGTACGATTGTTTGCTTGGATGAACCCGAAAACTCTATGCATGTAGCATGGCAAAAATCTATGCTAGAGGACTTTAAAAACATCGCTAAAGAATTTGGAATTCAACTCATTTTTGCTTCTCATTCAATTGATTTTGTTAATGATGATTGGGATGATTGTGTTGATTTGTATCGATCTTTGAAAAATCATGAATAGACGTGATGTTTTTTACAATCTAGAAAGAAGAGTTACTCCAACACGACTCTTGAATTCTATTGCTCAATCTTTTAATAACCCAATGAATGATGGCAAGACATTAGTCTTGGTAGAGGGATATGGTGATTACAGGTATTATAAAAAAATGCTTATAGAAAAATCTGTGTTTATTCAATCGACTTCAGGCTGTGACAATATGAATGCAATACTTCCGATATTAGTGAAGCAACAAAAATGTCTGGCTATCCAAGATTCTGATTTCTTAAAAATGGGGCAGCATAAAATTGTATCTGCTAATATGCTATATACAGACTATCATGATTATGAAATGAGTGCCTTAGCAGATGACGATTTTCGGAAAAGGTACTTGGAAGTATTAAAAGATAATGGGTGCGATGTTGATATAAATATTGCATTAACAGAGTTATATACTTTGTCATATTATAAGTTGTGTAATGAATTGCATAACTTTAGAACAGACTTTGAACCAGTTAATAAACTAATTTGTAAAGTTGAAAAACTTGATTATAATATGATTCATGGACATATTGGAAGCAATAGTAATGGTTTCCATGATATAACTTTCGGTTTTTTGAATGGTATAATTAGGTCTTGCCCGATTGATGAAGATAAAAAAGAGTACCATTTGGTAAATGGACATGATTTATTTAATAGATTGTGTTTCCATTCTGGAGGTGTTGTTGATGAAGACTTCTTACGTGATAAATTATTAGAACTTTCAGAACTATCTGACTTTATGAAGATGAATTTGTATACTTTAATTGTAGATTGGCAGAACCAAAACTGTGTATCCATAGTTTTGAGTTAATCCTATTCTTGAAGTATGATTGCAAAAATGAATATAACTGCGTTGAAGATAAAATATAGGTATACTTCTTGAGATAGTGAAATTGGAGAAGGGTGCGCTGATTTTCGGTATCGTGAACGGCGTGGGTTCTTCCATCGCCCGTGAAACGGATACGGGTATCTATATCCATGTGGGTCCGGAGATTGGTGTGGCAAGTACGAAGGCTTTCACCGGGCAGGTGACGGTTCTTACGCTTCTTGCTTTGGCTTTGGGGCATGAGTTGGGAACCCTAAACAATGCTGACTATTATCAGATGATAGAGGAGCTTTCTGAGATTCCGCAGAAGATGGAGAAGGTATTGGAGCAGGCTCCGATAATCAAGGATATCTCCCGAATGTTTACTTATGCGCACAACTTCCTATATCTGGGTCGTGGTGTGAACTATCCTGTGGCGATGGAGGGTGCCTTGAAGCTGAAGGAAATCAGTTATATCCATGCCGAGGGTTATCCTGCTGCCGAAATGAAGCATGGTCCTATCGCTCTGGTAGATCAGGATATGCCAATCGTTTTCCTTGCTACGCATCATCAGTTGTATGAGAAGATTATCTCGAACATGCAGGAGGTGAAGTCGAGAAACGGTCGCATCCTTGCCGTGGTGACTGAGGGTGACCAGCAGGTGAAGGAAATAGCGGATAATGTATTGGAGGTTCCAAGAACCCTGAATGCGCTGGTTCCGCTGCTGAGCGTGGTTCCGCTGCAGCTGCTTGCTTACTATGTGGCTGTGGATAAGGGACTGGATGTGGATATGCCGAGAAATCTGGCAAAGAGCGTGACGGTGGAATAATATGAATTTGTTACCCAGAGGCTGATGGTGGAATCTCGATACTGGATGATTCTCTCGGTATCGATTGGCGCATTCCTACGGAACACGCTAATCTTTCGGAAAGGATACGAAACATGAGGCGCTGAAGGACTTTGAAAGTCCTTTCGAATACTAAAAGGATTTTTTCCGAAAAATTCTGCTAAAATATGCCGAATAGCTAAAAATGAGCGATTTACAAGTGTTTCACCTCAATAGAGGTAATGACTTGGTAATAGTTTTAACTTCTGTATTATACATAAGTTTGCATTACTTGTCAAACAACTCTTTTCGGTGACAAAGGTACAACATTTATGTGGATTGATGAAAATCATATCCATTTTTTAGATTTTATTTTCAGTTGCTGCCATATACGTAACTACTCAACACCCCTTGGATGTGTCAAATCCGCAAAATATTGATGATTTTGGCTATATTTATGCTACAAAATAGGCTATTATGTCAAATGAGTACTTGAAATTCATTTTTAGGGGCTGATTAGTAACAAGAACATCTGAGACCTACAGAGAATGAACCGCCAACCTGTGGGGAGGGATAATTGAAAAATGCTTCCATACTGCGAATGTACGGAAGCATTTGTATGGGGGAAAAGACAAAAGATTATTGCAGACTCTTGTCAAGGATTTCAAGAAGAATGGTAGGGTCCTCGTGGATTTGCTCAGCAGTGAGTCCTCTCTTTTCCACTTCTTCAGCGACGGCAGGATAGTCCTTGAATTTATCCTTTATCTTTTTCAACAGTTTCTTTTGAGAATATTTTTCTCTTTTGGAATTAATTTTTTTATCCTCAAATAACATCCAATAGTAAACATGCTTGCCGCTATCAACCATATAGTGATATCCCCTACAGCCCAAGTAAACGGTATTATTTGTCCATATACCAGTAAACGACCTGCTGTGGGTGGAACTTTCAAAAGCAAACGGCTGCATATAGCCCGTAACATGTTTACCCTTGTAAATTTCAGTTGCCATAAAAGGGAATGTAGGGTCATCTTCATTAAGAACGAAAGTTCGCTTCTTGCCGTCTTGCATAGCATTGTCCACCACAAGGGATTTAATGTCTACGATTTTGTATTTTACATCCTTACCATTTTGTGTTTCACTGAAATAGATGTTTTTTTTCATGAAGTGGATGTCGTTCTGCAAATAGCCGTTGAGCACAGTACCGTCTTTAAGAGTCAGCACTGCCTTAGGCCATGAAACTTTCTCTTTAGGTTTCTTTGCGTTTGCTATTGTCGCAAACGAGAACACCATTAAAAAGATGATAAAAAGTAACTTTTTCATATGTACGTTTATTTAATGTTTCGATAGATATTTTTAACACTACAAAAATTTGATTACAAAAACTTTGTCATAAATCATAATCAAGGAAGTTATTCCAAAACTTCATCAAGTTTTCTGACTAATATAGTAGGGTCTTTACGAATCTCTTTCATACTTAGACCTTTGAGTATTTCCTTTATCTGAGGATAACCTTTAAAATACATTTTTAGCACAGTCTTTTGACCAATTCCTCCAATGCTATTATCCTTCAAATAATAGGTTCTTGCAAAGTCCTCATTCTTGGCTTTGTAATAAAACATGATAGCCAATCTGTAAATACTTCCCGATTTCACATGGGTAGCTGTGTTTATATAGTGAATATAGGCAGAAATGTTTTTCCCCTCATAAACTGGCTGAAGGAATACCGGATTTTTGTAGAGTTTCGGATTCTCTTTATAAGACATGCTCATTCCCATCTGGGCAACCATCGGAATCCAGTTTTCCCATTCTCCAGCCTTCTTGTTATAGTATTTTATCTCTTTTACATCAGTAGATGCGAAGTCTGCCTTCTCACCATCAGTTTTTTTGATTCTGAACTCATGGTAATTGTCTACATTAAAGGAAAACTTCTTAATGTCACCTTTCACAAAGGTGCCGTTGTTCAAGGTTACTTCTGCATTCTGAGCTTGAACTATTCCACAAAGAAGAATAGCAAGAAACATAAAAATCAACTTTTTCATACGCATGACTATTTAATTTTGTTTCAATTTAAATTAATTGTTTTGCTTATAAAGATAGGATGCTTTTCTTTAACTGCCAAAGAAAAAGAATATTATTAACACAATTATATAGATATATAACAAAATTTAGCATATAATGGCAGTAATTGCAGTTGGTATACTCATTTTCTGCGACCATCGGGAGCAAAAATTCTCCACCCTCATGGTGGAGCGAGGAGTTTTGGGGTTCCCGAAACATAACCTCGCTCCCTCCTCTAAGAACAAAAGACGAGAT
>ENA-OWOF01000137-OWOF01000137.1-gut-metagenome-genome-assembly--contig:-NODE-137-length-31674-cov-12.430357_pt1 | contig 31674 bp, 20 predicted proteins | sample MGYA00248255_ERZ651790 | MGnify/ENA primary metagenome ERZ651790 (study PRJEB26908, sample SAMEA4031711) | gut metagenome | biome: gut; feature: normal infant; material: stool | place: China | collected...
TCCATCAAGATGTTCGGCGGCGATTCCAGCAAGCTGGCAGGCGATATCATGACCACCGTGACCCAGGTCACCGACGGTATCAAAGAGTCCACCGGACTCGATATCAATGAGATGCTGGCAAAGGGCTTTGCCAAGGAAAAGGCAGACGATGCAAAGAATGTAGAGAATGTAGAGAAGAACGACACCGGTAACGATTATCAGGAAGTATAGAGCCGGAATAGTGCTTGCCATACAGAATAGTGCTTGTCATACGGAATAGTGCTTGCCATAAATGATATGTTGTCATAAACTGAGGGTATAGAGACGGAAATTTAGTCTCTGTACCCTTAGTTTTTTATGCTTTGCGGGAAAGCTTGCTTTACTCCTGCACAATTTTGAAGAGAAGGGCACAGTAGCCACCGTGAACTCAATCTGTGCCCACAAAAAAGAGCGAGAAGGGCACAGACACCGCTGTAAGCTCAATCTGTGCCCACAAAAAAGAGCGAGAAGGGCACAGATGCCGCCGTAAGCTCAATCTGTGCCCATGGAAAGGAAAAATATAATATATGACAACAGCAGATGCAAAAGCAACACAAGAAGCAAAAGAACTATTGAAATACCTCAAAAATACAGCGGGACAGCAGATCATCACCGGTCAGCACACCCAGACCATCCCCTGCGAGGAGATTGATTATATCCGGCAGACCACCGGAAAAGAGCCAAAGCTGCGCGGTTTTGAACTACTGGCGTATTCTCCGAATATCAATTATGCAGACGCCTCCCCGGAATGCCTGAAGGAAGTGGAAGAGAATAAAGGCACGGTAGAGACCGCCCTGCAGTGGGCAAGAGCGAACCGCTCAGCCGGTATCCTCATCTTCAGTTTCCACTGGTTCTCGCCCTTAGGCGGCAGAGACAAAAGCTTCTACACCGAACATACCGATTTCGATGCGACGAAAGTATTACAGGAAGGCACCCCGGAGCACGCAGCGTTCTACGCAGACATGGATGTGATCGCAGACATCCTGCGACGTTTCCAGGACGAGAACATCCCCATCCTCTGGCGCCCCTTCCACGAATCCTACGGCACCTGGTTCTAGTGGGGAGCAAAGGGCGCGAAAGTCGCAAGAGACTTATACCGATTGATGTTCGATTATTATGCTACCTTCCCGATGTGGATCTTTTGCAAAAAAGCAGAATCCCCTGGGCCTACTATATGACCTGGTCCAAGGAATTCTGCATTGGTGAAAAATATAACAGCGTAGAAAATCTGAAGAAAATGTACGACAGTGAATACGCGGTGACACTGTTGTAAGATTACATTTGTACTTGCTGCAATTTAGCAATTAAGGCGTCTTTGAGAACTTTAGAATAATTGATGCCGTAGTTTTCACAGGCAGTATTTAACCACGCCGGAATAGTTAAGGTCTTTTTAACAGCCCTGTCATCATAGGCGCGGGCATAATTATCTAAATTTACACAGATAAGATTTATGAATGCAGTGGGATCATCCGATTTCACTGCATTAATTGTTGTAGGGTTGGGAAGTGATTCACCGTCTTTTAGAGAGGTGAATAAGTATTGACCACAGGCTTCCTGTGCCATGACAAATGCATCAGCAAGATTGTTGCCGTAAGTAGCAAGATCGTTAAGATCCGGAAAAATAACGGAGTATTTGCCATCGGTTTCCGGATAAAATATAGCAGGATATACATAATTCATAAACATTCTCCTTTCAAGGGTTACCTTTTACTATTTTAACCCTGCTTGCTTTAAAATAGAATTCACAACTCGCAGAGGAATATCACCTCTGTGATTGGGAATCGTTACTTTTCCTGATTTTGTGGGATGCTTATACTGGTGATGAGATCCTCTGACATCATTCAGAAACCATCCATCGTCAAGAACGATTCGCTCTAATTCGCGAAAGCGCATAGATTACTTCTCCTTTCTAAAATAACACGTATAGTACGTAATGTCAATAAATGGTGGGAATTTTGCCTTAGAATCGGCATGTGAAAAAACTATAAATAAGACAAATCTATTGTACGATGAAATATGGAAGAAAACAATAGAAAAAATTATTTTACTGAAATTGCTTCATAATTTAAAAACAGATTGTTTTTTCATCAGAAAATGTATATACTAACTAATGAGAACAGAGATGTTCTTCTTCATCTATCTAATGAGTCCTGTGACGGTTCCGACAGGACGGTAAAATAAAAATTGACCGAGCAATGAGTCCTGTGACGGTTCTGACAGGACGGTAAAATAAAAATTGACCGAGTGATGAAGGATTTTGCGAGAGGCGTGATAGCCTCTCGTTTTTTGCTTTTAGAAAAATTGCAACAAAAGTACTAAAAACAATTTACATAAATCTAAAATATGCTATAATATTTTAGTGTTGAGCCAAAAAAATTGTAAGTTGTAACGAAAAATGCTACAATTATGCAGATACCGCAAATATGTAAAAGTAACAGGTGAATGATCATGGAATTAGGCAGAAAAAAGGTCCGTTTAGGCGAATTACTGGTAAACAGCGGTGTTCTCACGAATGAACAGCTGCAGCAGGCGTTGGACAATCCCGCCCGTCAGGGCAAGAAGCTGGGAGAATTCCTGGTAGATGAAGGCATCGTATCGGAGGATGACCTGGCGAGAGCACTGAGCAAACAGCTGGATCTGGATATGATCGATCTCCAGAGCGCCACTGTGGACAAGGAAGTGCTGAATCTGGTACCGGTCAACGTCCTGAAGAAGAACAAGGTCCTCCCCTTCGCCTACAAGGAGAATAACTTCAACGTTCTCATGGTCGCCATGGCGGATCCCCTGGATTACAACGCCATCGACGACATCAATATCATCACCAACTTCCAGGTAGAGCCCGTAGTAGCCACCACCCGCAGCATCATGCTGGCGATCGATAAATATTTCGGTCAGGAAGAAGTAACCGAGGCACTGGCAGCCTACGCCAAAGAGAAAAAGCTGGATGTGGTGGAAGATATCGCCACGGAGGAGAACATCAACAGCTCCCCCATCGTAATGCTGGTCAAGGACATGATCGAAAAAGCCGTCCGCCAGCGTGCATCCGATATCCATATCGAACCTATGGAAAATATCATCCGTGTCCGTTACCGTATCGACGGTGCCCTCTATGAGAGAGCGAGATACGGTGTCAACGTACTGTCCGCCATCATCGCCCGTATCAAGATCATCGGCGGCATGGATATCTCCGAGAAGAGAAAACCCCAGGACGGACGTATCACTCAGGTAGTAGACCGCGTGGAATACGATATCCGTGTATCCGTCCTGCCTACCGTATACGGGGAAAAAGTCGTAATGCGTCTTGCAGCGAAGAGTGCACTGAACCGCGACAAGAGTCAGCTAGGCTTCAAACCCTACGAATTAAAACAGTTTGACTACATTCTGAAAAATCCTCACGGTATCATCCTGGTAACCGGACCTACCGGAAGTGGTAAGTCCACCACCCTGTATACCGCACTGAGCGAGCTGAACAAAGAAGACGTGAACATCATCACCGTCGAAGATCCTGTCGAGGCGAATATCGACGGTATCAACCAGGTACAGGTCAACACCAAGGCAGACCTCACCTTCGCGACGGCACTGCGTTCCATCCTGCGACAGGACCCGGATATCATCATGATCGGTGAGATCCGTGACCAGGAGACCGCCAGCATCGCCGTACAGGCATCCATCACCGGACACCTGGTCGTAAGTACCCTGCATACCAACTCCTCCGCCAGCACCATCACCCGACTGGAGGACATGGGTATCGAATCCTACCTGATCGCAGATTCCGTCATCGGCGTTATCGCACAGCGACTGGTCCGCAGACTCTGTCCCTTCTGTAAAAAGCCGAAGCAGGCCACCAAGGATGAAAAAGAATTCATGGGCCTGAAGGAAGAGGAAAACGTAACCATCTACGAGCCCTGCGGCTGCAGCAAATGCGACAATACCGGTTTTAAGGGCCGTATCGGTGTCTACGAGATCATGCAGATCACTCCGAAGCTGAAGACCATTATCAGCAAGCGGGAAGGTGCCGATATCTTAAAGGAAGAAGCATTAAAAGAAGGAATGCATACCCTGCGTATGAGTGCCACGGACTACGTACTGGACGGCACCACCTCCTTCTCCGAGATGGTAAAGGTATCATTTGACGTATAATTCTATAAAAACCGCAATATTTTATAGAAATTTCTCAAAATTTATAAAAATTTTTCAAAATCCTGGACCTTTTTAGGACCGGGGCCCGTCTTACATAGTTGGGGAGACAGTTAAAGATAGAGACGTAATTGGAGGGAAGGCACATGGCGACCTATGGTTACAAGGCCATCACAAAGGCTGGAAAAGAAGTAAAGGGAAGTTTGGAAGCGGATAACAAAGATCTGGCAATGGCAGAACTGAGAAGGCAGGAGCTGACCGTTATCGATCTGGGAGAACAGAGCTTCCTGACAAAAGACATCGATATCCAGATCGGCGGATGGCCCAAGGCCAGGGATCTAAGCGTCATGTGCCGCCAGTTCGTCAGCATGACCAAAGCGGGCGTCAGCATCCTCGAATCCCTGAAAATGCTCTGCGAACAGACAGAGAACAAGAGATTACAGGATGCACTGAAGGAAGTCCGCATCAGCGTGGAAAAGGGTGAGACCCTGGCAGACTCCATGGCAGAGCATCCGAAGGTGTTCCCGGCGATCATGGTGAACATGGTGGCTGCCGGTGAGGCATCCGGTAGTTTGGAAACGGCACTCGACCGAGTGGCGGTGCAGTTGGAGAAAAACAGCAAGACACAGGCAATGTTGAAAAAGGCAATGATTTATCCTGTGGTTGTATGCATAGTGGCTGTCGTTGTTACCATTGTAATGCTGGTAAAGGTAATTCCTTCTTATGAAGATATGTTTGCAGATCTGGGAACGGATTTACCATGGATTACTAAATTTTATGTAAATATGAGCCATGGAATCAGAGATTACTGGTTTATTATTATTCCTATAATAATCGCATTGATTATAGGAATTAAATATTTCGCAGGAACAAATCTTGGAAAACATGTATTTGGTAAAATGGCATTAAAATTACCACTGTTTAAAAATCTAACAGTGAAATCAGCAGCATCAATGATGGCGAGAACATTAAGCACTTTAATGGGTGCAGGCGTACCGTTGATTGAAGCTGTGGATATCGTATCTGGAGTTATGAACAATATCTACTTTAAAGAAGCCTTGCAGGATGCAAGAGAAGAAATTACGATTGGTATGCCATTATCCAGACCATTACAGGAGTGCGGATTGTTTCCTCCTATGGTCTATCAGATGATCCGTATCGGCGAAGAAGCCGGTAGTACAGAAGAAATGCTTGACAAGATTGCTGATTATTATGATGAAGAAGTGGAAATGGAAATTCAGTCATTTATGGCAGCACTGGAACCTATGATTATTATTGTGTTGGCAATTATAGTTGGTGGATTGATTGCGGCATGTATGGCACCTATGGTATCTATGTATGCAGCACTTGATAATTTATAATTATAGTTTTTAATATTGAATTATCCGTTCTGTGTAGGGACAGGACGATAATTAATAAATGGGGCGGAAAACTTACTACCCTGAAATTCAAAAAACACATAAAAAGGAGAATGTAATTATGAACAAGAAACAGAAGAGCTTAACAAACAAAGGTTTCTCCCTGGTAGAGCTGATCATCGTTATTGCTATTATGGCAGTTTTGATTGGCGTATTGGCACCTCAGTATCTGAAGTATGTTAATAAGTCAAAAGTCTCTACTGACGTAACAAATGCACAGGAAATGGCATCCGCAATTAATGTAGCAATTTCAGATGAGACAATTGGTGTTACTGGAATTACTGGTATCACTGGTGATGGAACAACAGCGGTTGCTGGAGGAACTACTGTTGGTGGAATTAATGGATTTACCGCTGTTCCGAAGTCAAAGGTAGATGCTACACGTACATGGGTATTTACATACGATGCAACAAATGGTGTAACTAAAATTACACTTGGTGGAACAGAAATTTATCCTGATGCTTCTTCTTATAACTAAATCATAAGTAATATTTGAAAGGCACCTGACATGCTCCCAACAATTCTTCTCTACATAGTGATTTTCCTTTATGGAATCGTGATCGGTAGCTTCCTCAATGTGTTGATCTACCGTATCCCGAAAAAAGAGAATATTGTAACGACCAGGTCTCACTGCATGAACTGCGGTTATCAGCTGCGGTGGTACGACCTCGTACCGCTGTTCAGCTACCTGGCACTGGGAGGCAGATGTCGGAAATGCAAGGCACATATCTCCGCTCAGTACCCCCTCATTGAGGCACTGAACGGAGTGCTGTACCTGCTCGTATTCTGGAAATTTGGGATGAGCGTGGATTCCCTAGTCTACTGCTTGTTGTTTAGTGCACTTCTTGCTTTAAGTGTGATTGATTTCAGAACATATGAGATCCCTGTGGGATTTAACTTATTTATACTGACACTGGGGCTGATCCATGGAGCCTTCCACTATACACAGTGGCTGGATTTCCTGATCGGCTTCCTGTGTGTCAGTGTATTTTTACTTATTCTGTACTACGCTACCGGTGGCAGAGCCATTGGCGGCGGTGATGTGAAGCTGATGGCGGTCTGTGGACTGCTGCTCGGCTGGAAATTGATTATTTTCGCATTTTTACTGGGATGTATCATTGGTTCCGTGATCCATCTGATCCGTATGAAAGTAAGCGGCGAAGGGCATGTCCTCGCCATGGGACCGTATCTCTCCGCAGGGGTGGCAGTCGCTGTCCTGTGGGGCAATGAATTCTTGCAGTGGTATCTGGGTCTGTATCATTGAGACCAACTACTTACATCTGATATGAGATTAGAAAGTTCTTGGGACACTTTTTCTGTCCCAAATACGATAAAGAACCGATAAGAGGAAGGGTAGAAGCATGGCAATGAACAATCGCGTATTGAGTATTGAGATCGGTAACTCCTTTACGAAGATCTGCGAGATCGACTATAAGGTGAAGAAACCGAAGGTCTACAAAGTATTGACCGTCGAGACCCCGGAAGGCGTCGTGGTGGATGGTATGCTACAGCCGACGCAGGAGTATGCGGATCACCTGGTGAACGCACTGGGTACGAACGGTATCCGCACGAAGAGAGTGATCTTCACCATTTCTTCTACCAGAGTGGCGAGCCGTGAGGTACAGATCCCGAACGTGAAGGCGAACAAGATCGAGGCACTGGTGAAGACCAACGCGAACGATTATTTCCCCGTGGATCTGACCCAGTATGAGATCGGACATTATCTGGCAGGCGGACTGACCGAGGAAGGAAAGCTGCGTGTCATGGCACTGGCAGTGCCCAAGGCGCTGTTAGACAGCTATTACCAGCTGGCGCAGATGTGCGGCTGGGAGGTTGAGTGCTTCGATTACAGCAGCAACAGCTTATACCAGATCCTGCGTGATGAGAAGTCCGAAAAAGTTACCATGATGATCAAGATCGATGAGAACAGCACCATCGTGACCGTGCTTTCCGCCGGCAAGGTGCTGCTGCAGAGAACCGTGGCATACGGCGTGCAGGATGCCATCGAGACCATGATCGCTTCCGGTGCCTATGCCGTGAACGATCCCATGAGCGCGGTAGAGCGTTTCCAGAAGAAGACCTGCCTGAACAGAGTACTCCATCAGGGAGATAAGCTCTGGGAGGAAAATGCCGGACGCTGGGAAGACGAAGATGCCGGCAATGTGGAAGTCACAGCAGCAAGACAGAAGATCACCTCTTCTCTGGAGCCCCTGATCGTCGGCGTCAGCCGTGTCATTGACTTCTATGATTCCAGAAACAGTAATACACCTATTGAGAGAACTTACGTCACCGGCCTCGGCGGCAGCTTCAGCGGCATGAGCAAGCTGTTCACTAACTGCCTGGAGCGCAAGGTACATACCTTGTCCGATATGGAAGACAAGATCGGCATGAGCAAGGCTATCCGTTCCACCAGACCCGCAGCCTATATTTCCTGCCTGGGCGCAGTACTTGCCCCCGTGGGACTGATCGATAAGAGCCAGCAGAAGGGCAAGGGCATGACCGTAGTCAGCGGCACGAACTACACCTTCGTCAGTGTGGCGGTCCTGGTACTGGGCGTGATCCTGTCCATCGCCATGGCAGTCACTTCCCTGACCAGATACTTCGGCACCGTGGCAGAGAATGTGGCTCTGCAGGCGAGGGTTGAGGAATTACAGCCCGCGCAGACGGTATATAATGAATATCTCTCAGCGGCAGCACAGTATGATAAATATAAATATCTGTATGAGTATACTGAGAATCCCAATGAAAATCTCGTGGAGTTCATCAATGAGTTGGAGCAGATATTACCCAGTAGCTTTTGGACCAACAGCTTCAGTTCGGATCAGACGGGAATCAGCATGTCTGTAACTGTGGAAGGTAAGGCTGCAGCAGCGAGAACGATTCTGAATATCCGGAATATGGAGAGCATTTCCGATGTACAGATCAGCGGTATTACAGACAGCAAGGACGAAGCTGGCAAATCAACCGTTACCTTTTCTATTACAGGCACTTATAAAGCGTTGACAGACGAGAGTGCGGAACAGACTGACACTCTGACAGTACAGTAGGAGGTAGAGGAAGATGAAAGTTAAGAAAAGCGAAATCCAACTTTTGATTGCTGTACTGGGAGTCCTTCTGGCCGTGGTGACTTATTTCCTGGTATATGCGAAGTTTAATGATATGTCGGAGACGATAGAGACGCAGAATGCATCCTTGAGATCCCAGGTATCTACGCTTGAGATATTGGAGCAGCGTAAGGCAGATTATCTGGAGGCTACCGAGAAGATGCAGTCATATATTACCGGATTCGAGAATCGTTTCCCGGCAGATATTTTACCGGAAGACAGTATCATGATGGTGAAGACGTTAGAGGATTATACTCGCACGGACGTAGCGAATATCGCATTTGGAACAGAGGCAGAGGTACCGTATGCAGCAGAAACTCCGGCTGCAACAGATGGAACAGCGGCAGCAACAGACGGAACAGCGGCTGCATCAGATGCGACTGCCACAGCTGATACGACAGTAACCGATAGCCCTGTTACGACAGAAGGAACTGCTTATGCTGACACCCATATGTATGAGGTGCCTTTGAGCATCAGCATTGAATGTACCTATGACGATTTTAAGGGACTTGTGAGATACATTTATAACCTGCAGGAGCGTAAGAGCATTCAGGGTGTAAATATCAGCTATAATGAAGCGGTAGGAATGCTGTCCGGTAATATGACGCTGAATACCTATTATCTGTTAGGTACAGATAAGGTATACAGTGAGCCTGATATTCCTGCAATGGGTATGGGAGTAGACACTCTTTTTGGAAATGTAGAGTGAGGATATAAGTATGAAGCATGCCAAGGAAGAACAACTGAATAATGAAGGCTTTTCCCTGGTGGAGCTTCTGATCGCTATTGTGATCCTGTCAATCATAGTGGTACCACTGCTGCACAGCTTCGTTACATCAGCCAGAACAAATGCAAAATCACGCAATACCATGCATGCAACAGCAATTGCCGAAGATGTGATGGAACAGTTTGAAGCGCACACTTTAGGGGAAATGGCAGATACTTACGAAGCAGCGAGTGTGGAAGGCTTTACCAACACGGTAAAACGCGGAGAAGATATCGACAGCGATGGTGACCTGGAATGGGTATATACATTTCGTGACAGCAGCACTACATCCGGAGCGTATGATGTGGTGACTACGCTGGATCCTTCTGCTTATACGACTATCAATGAGAAAGACCTGATCGATATACAGAATCTTGCAGGCAATCTGAATGCTGTGTACTCGGAGAAAGCGGATTCAGATATCGGGGCATATTTGTATTTTTCTAATTATGCAACGAATACTGCGCTGGAAAATATTCCGAAATATGTTAAAAAAATAGTGGAAATCACAATAGACACCAACCGGATCAGTCTGGATCTGGGGGATGGAGAGACATTGGAGACCGATGTATATCTGGTGACTGCATTAACACGATATCACTGCGACACCAGTATTTTTAACAACCCTTCTCTGAGTGGTGATTATCCGCAGAACGGCACGGATTATGTGATCTTTTCCAATGAAGACACGGTGAGAAGACAGGCGGCACAGATCAAGGCGCAGAAGGAAGCCGGCGCGGCTGTACAGAGTAAAGTGACATCTGATCTGGCGAATATTGTTGTGTGTCTCCCTACGCGTATGGGAAGCGTATCCGGTAGTGAGGTCAGAGATACTGTCATTGTAAACAATCCGGATAATGTAGAGACCAATTTGTATCTTGTGATGCAATTGCCTACAACAGACGAATTACCTGCCGGGGTGACAAATGCGGAAACGGCTTACCGGGATATGATCAACAATACATATCGTGTGGCTTATGAACTTCGGGAGAGCTATCCCGGCTGGATGTCATCTGCGGGTGCATCGATCCAGTCAGCATGTAAGTTAAGAACCAACCTGATACTGAACGGATATACAGACTATAAATTCCGAAATCTGAGTGTGTCTGAAGCGGCAGGAACGGCAACGGGAGCTGATGCAAAGTCGATTATGTCAGCTAGCGGACTGACCCCGCCTTCAGAGAAGATTGATCGTATGTATGATATTACGGTACAGGTATATGCACAAGGTACCATAGGTACGAAAAACCCGGTGATCACTATGACGGGAACAGTGACACAGTAGGGAAGGAAGAAGAGAACCATGAATATATTCCGGAGACATTTTGAAAAAAATCATAAAGAAGCAGCGAATAAGGGCTCAGCTATGGTTGTTGTGATCATAGCTATGGCCTTTATTGGCATTTTAGCCAGTGTTTTGATGTATATGTCTCTGTTAAATTATCAGATGAAGGCCAACAATCTGAAGGCAAAGGATAACTTTTATTCTGCGGAGACTGTACTGGACGAGATCCGGATGGGGATGGAAGGGCAGATTTCTACCTCTGTATCAGGAGCCTACACGAAGGTATTGGAGAGCTTTGAATCAACATCCGAAGAGCAGAAGAATTCTAAAATGAGATATTACTTTTTAAGTAGTATGCAGGAATATTATAAGGCGGATGATACTACGGTATATGATCTGACCAAGCTGTATAACTATATCAGTGCTGATACAACGCTGGCACAGAACACAGTGCTTGAGGCAGTCAGAGGAACAGATATTTATCGTGTCTATCAGGATGCTTCCGGTAATCTCATTCAGGAGAAGGAAGGAGATGCTTCCTGGAGTGGAATCCCTAAGGGAGATCTGAAGCTGTATACAGATGGTCTGTCCTTTTGTAATTTGAAAGTTACTTATACGGATGATGCAGGGTATGTCTCTGTGATCCAGACAGATCTGAGAGTCAAACTTCCGGATATGGAATTTGCACAGGCAGTAACACTTCCGTCCATCACCGGAATTTCCATGGTCGCACAGAACAATATTCAGGTCATTCCCGATGCGCCTATGAATTTGAGCAATAATACCATCGGTGGAAGCTTTTACGCTGACAGGCTTATTATTGGAAGTGAAGAAGCGAATACCGAAAACGGTACCGGGGTAACGGTGAATTTACAGGAAACTGCAGGCAATGAAAATGCAGATAAACGAATGGTAGTGGCGAAGGATCTGTATCTGGGAAGAGGAGCCACTTTGACAAGTGACCAATACGGAGAACTATGGGCAGGAACCATACGGATGCACGGCGGCGGTAATAATACGGCAAGCGTGGGAAAAATTGATTTTGCCGGTAATAGTATTTATGTGGCCGGAGATCTGAGGATGGATGGTCAGAGGAACAGTTTTAAAGCCGGAACCCTGATAGACGGAGAATATACCGGTCAATATATTGGATTTGGTACGGGACGCAATAATGCGGATAACAGTGCGATGATCGTGAATGGAACGGATACGGAGATATATCTGAATGAGCTTCGCAATCTGACACTGGCGGGAAATTCCTATATTTCATTGAACACGGCAAAATCCGGTCTGTCCGGAGAAGATGCAGCTCTGAATACCGGCGTGAAAGATATTATGATGGGGCAGTCCATAGCTGTGAAGAGTGATCAGTTGGCATATCTGATCCCGGCACAGTGTATTGCATTGGATGCTTCCGGCAAGTCTGTTCTGGGAGGATCCAGTAATCCTGTGACGAAAGAACAGTATTATGACTTGATCTGGGACCAGTCAAATAAAAAAGTAAGAGACGGTGTGAGGGAAGTTGTATTTGATGTGCCTTGCACGGCATTAAACGGAAATACACTGGCTTCTTATGGGTTAAACAGCAGTAATGTGCAGAAATATTTTAAACGCATTAACAGTAAAATTACATTGGTTTATTATTATGTCGCTTTTGACAGTACAACAGAAGAAGGCAGAACCAATGCGGCACGGTATTATCAGGATTATTATAGCGTAAATAAAGAAACAATGGATGCTTATGCCAGCCTGTATACCAAGGCGGTCAAGGTGCGTGAAGCCTCCTCCGGAGCCTATATCATGCATTTATCCGGAAATTTGGTATGTAGTGAGGATCATTCCGCAGAGCTTCATCCTTCTACACTGGGAACCGATAAAAATAATGTGGGATACCAGGCTCTGCTTACCGCAGATCAGAGCAAATTTAAGGCTTTGTCTAAGAAGATGATAGACAGTTACGAGCAATTATTGCCTTCAGAGACTGCTGATACAGCAAATGCCTACACCAATCTGGTGAATGAAGGGAAGATTCTGACCTATTGGGGAGTTGTAAGAGCTGACACTAATATTGTAGATAAGTCCGGTGCAAAATATTTTACCGGTGCGGATCCGGAATATAAAGCAGTAGTGGTTCAGGGAGATTATGAATATACTTCCGCGGAAAATTTCCGTGGCCTGATCATTGCTACCGGAAATGTAAAAGTGAGCAGTAACTTCCACGGAACCATACTGGCGGGAGGAAATATTACGCTGGGACAGAATGTCAATGTGGAACCTGACCGTGATGCGGTATTACATGTAATGACTTATTCCAATAAAGCGGGAATAACTGAGACAGAGTATTCCGTAGCACAGTTTTTAAAGGGTGGAGAAGGCTATCTCCATTCAGATGGCAAGGCATACATAAACAGTGATATAAAGCTTGGAGAACTGATTGTATATGAGAACTGGCAGAAAAAGTAATAACGGAGGTTTTTCGCTGGTAGAACTGATTATCGTGATCGCAATTATGGCGATTCTGGTAGGAGTGATGGCGATATCGGCGTCTTCGTTGACAGGCAGAAAAGTAAAAAAATGTGCAGATGAGATCGTGTCCACGATCGAAAGAACCAGAGTACTGACGCTGGGCAAGGAGCAGAATGATGTGGAATGTGTCCTGACCTATGAAGGAAAGGAATATCATGCCAAAATCTATCAGAAAGGCACCCTTGTATCAGATCGTATCGTGGGAAAAGATCCGATCGATATTAAAGTTTATTTTGAGGACGGAGCATCGGCAACAGGGTATACATTAGCTGAAATAGACGGAAAGACCCCATATGCAACGCCCGGTGAAAAAGGTCTGCATCTGGTATTTAACCGGGCATCTGGTGCTTTTGAGCAGAATACGAATGAGGCTGGTGGACACGAGAAGGAATATTGCAGGCGGATTATTGTTACAAACGGTTCCAGAACTATAGAGATTACAACTGTCGGCAGGACGGGAAAGATTCTGACGAAGTAAGGAGGTTCCTATGCGTATTGGACAAAAAGGTTTCACACTGGTAGAGATCATTGTATCTTTGGCTATCATGACGATCGTAGCAGGATCTGTCGGTGCTTTTATCGTTGCAGGTAATAATTCCTATTTGCGCGGAAGCAAGGAATTGACATTGCAGGAAGAGGCACAGCTGACTGCAAATCAGATGATCGACCTGATCATTGATGTTGAGAAGGATATCCAGTTTTTGGATAGCACCGGTGCGGCGGTTGCATTGGATGGTACTCCGGCGAAGGATGCCTCCGGCAATGTTATCAACAGTACGAATGTCAGTGAGCTTCGTCTGTATAATAATGACAATGTCTATATGATCCGCTGGCAGGGAGATGACGGCAGCGGCTATGATACTGCCAATCAGATTTACCTCTATGAAGCTAAAAATTCAGTGACAACAGATGCCGATGGCAATGAAACCATTGTCTGGGGTGACCTGACTGCAGAGGATGTGAAGCCGGCATTAATGGCTGAACATGTGACTTCTTTTAATGTGGATATCAGCGAAGCCAGGACAACCCGGAAGGTTGTGCTCAACATGACCTTTGCATATATGGAGAAGACATATACCATCGCTGAGACAATTAAGCTGAGAAATGATCTGTCCAAAGAGAACAGCGAACCATATATGTGGATCACGGGATTGAAGATCAATCCTGAGAATCCAACTCTGCCTCAAGGAGAAACACAAATTTTCGGTTATGAACTGACAGGCGATGCAGAGGCAATTGCAGAAGCTAAAAAAGCAGGCGTGACATGGTCGGTCACGAAAACGGATGGAACGAGCTGTAAGAGCAGTTTTGATGTAAAAGGTAATGGCGTACTAACGGTGGCCGCTGATGAAGAAGTCGGAGCAAATGTCTTAACTGTTACATGTACATTGAATGCAAATAACAATATTTCGGCAACTACATCTGTTACTGTGGAAGAACGTAAAATTAATTCCATAAAAATAACGCCTAAAAGCGTGGAGGGAGAAAAAGGTAAGACTTACGAATTTATCTGTGAACTGGACGGACCTGAAGCTGCGCTTAATGCCGGTGTAGGTTGGAAGGTTACTTATTCGGCAGATGGAACAGATGTATTAACGGCAGGAACAGGCACTAAATTTACGGATGTCGGAAGAATTGGAGATACCAATCAGTTTAAAGGAGTTCTTACACTTGGTGAAAACGAAAAATTTGGAATTGAAATGCTGAAGGTAACTTGTTATGCAAAAGCAGACGAAACCAAATCAGATAGTGCGTTAGTCACGGTAACTGTGGTAAAGGGACAGTATACGGTAGAATTAATTCCCAGAATTTTGACTACTTATAAGTTCACAGAGAGTGGAAAAGAAAAATTTGGATATTGCGTAACTATTGAATGTCTGCCGTCCTGGGCAAATTATGATACCTATCCTAAGATTTCCTGGAGAGTAGTAGGGGGATCCAATGGATATACATTCGGAGAATCAGAAGACAAGAGCAGATATAAGCAGATATTGTATTGCAGTAATAATATCAATACGACGGTTACCGTAGAAGCAGAAGTTTATCTGGATGAGAATATCGTCGTTACCCCCAGAATTGATATTCAGATTCCTAACTTGAAAACTGCGGTTACCAGTGACGTACCGTATATTGACAGTGATCAGTTTGTTTTATACCGAAACGGAAAAGTTACCTGTACATTAAAAAATTATGATGAATCCAAGATGAATGAGGTGACTTGGAGATTTGCAAATGAGGTAGAAGAGGGACTGGCACCGACGAGAGAGGAAGAAGAGGGAGAACTCAGACCCTGGGAAGGAGTTGCACAAGGGAAACGATTCATTGGATTCAGTAAACTGATTGATGGAAATGAAACATTTCCTTCAGTTGGATGGGATGGCGTTAACAAGACGAAGTGGCTTTTCCCTTCTGCCACGGGACAAACTGTCAATATTTGGGCAAAACATACAATTGCCTGGAATAAAGAGTATCGTATGACCCTGGAAGCGGTGGATAAGGATGGAAATGTGATTGCGGATACCTGCATTCTGATTCCGAAAGTGTTACCATTATTCCCGGACGAAAAGCGATATATGGAATTGGTACAGCCGACACAGTATGATGGTTATCCATATAAGGAAATATTTGTAAAATTCTATGGATATGCACAGGGTACCGGAGCTGGTGAAGGACTTACTTCTCAAATGGCAGGATTGAATATGACGGCAAAATTATCCGGTAACACTGATAAAAATACCAAAGCTAAAAAAGAAGGTATTTATCTGGGAGCAAATGAAGGAGTAGTGCCGATTATCATATCGTCGGAAGAAAAGGCTAAATATTTATATATGAGTTTTTATGATAAGGATCACCCAGAGGATGATACCTATACGATGGAAAGAGTCCTGGTAATTCGCTGGAAGTCGTGGAGTGAACAGAATGAAGAGAAAAATGCAAAACAGTAAAAAGTACATAGCAGGAATTCTTACCATAGCTTTGGCAGCCGGTGTCTGCCAGAGCTATGGCTCTATGGAAGTAAAGGCGCAGGTGAAGACACTCCCGGGGATTGAGAAATTAGTATATGATACGGTGGCTTCCGGAGATACCTTTCATATTCTGGAGATTGTTCCGTCAAAAGAAAATGCCAGCATTGGCTACCTCATAGGCGGAGAAGAACCGGTTGCCAGTGGCAGGAAGCTGTCAGAGCTGCCGTCTCAGTCCGAGAGAATGCATGCAATGGCGAACCTTGCGGCAAATGCGGGAAGTGACATTGTTGGAGCCAATGGTCTGATTACAGTATCGTCTTATACGGAAACAGAGAATGGTAGTCGTTCCGAGGATCTGAAGGGACGGTTTGTTTATCGAGGAGTTGGCGGTAGATATAATTATGTGCTTCATGGTGCAACATATCGTAAGCTGACTGACAGTGAGATTACTTCGGAGCCCCGCTATGCCCGTTATACGGAGATGGTTAAGGCAACGGATCTGAACCGGGATGCACAAAGTATTATTCCGACATTTTCTAAAATTAGCGGAACGGGTGGGCAATTGGAAATCCGCCTGAATGATGGTTCAGTCGCTGAGACGAAGAAAACTTATGGACTGGATACTTCTATGGCGGTGCCCACAGGTCCTTCCACATCGGATTTTAATGTTAATGATTATATTGGTCTGGAATTGTATCAGAAAAATGGATCAGCGGATTCCTATACATATCTGGGAACTGTTGTAAAAGGTGAAGATCTTCCTGAAGAATATCGCCCTGCAGCGGAGACTGGACAGAACTCAACGACATCTTCGGTGCAGATCGAAGCAGGAGAACAGGAAGAAGCAGGAAACCAGGCAGAAGCCGGTGGACAGGCACAAGCGGGAAATCAGGCAGAAACCGGTGGGCAGGCAAAAGCCAGTGGGCAGGCAGAAGCAGGAAACCAGGCAGAAACCGGTGTGCAGGCGGAAGCAGGAAACCAGGCAGAAGCCGGTGGACAGGCACAAGCAGGAAATCAGGCAGAAGCCGGTGTGCAGACGAAAACAGGAAACCAGACAGAAGCCGGTGTGCAGGCACAAGCTGCAGACCAGGCAGAAGGTATGGAGAGTAAGGCATATTTAGCAGCTACGACATCCGGCAATGACCCGTCATATAAATCGGAGACTTCAGCTACTGCACCTGCGATGTCTTCAGCAAAAGAGAATACTGCTGCTCCGGTACAGACCTATGCTGCATCGGGTGAAAATGTAGATAATAACTTATATCTGCTGAATCATGGCTCAAAGCCGGCTATATTATGGGCTGTCTGCGACTCTGTTAACAATGTATATAATTTTAAATCCATTGCAGATGCATGCTTTGTTAAGGTAACGGAAAACGGTGATTATTATGTATCTGATGCAACTTTATGCGAAGATGGTGATTATCGGATAGAAGACAGTTATGTCGAGAACCAGACAGGAAGCTATATTAGGGTAACTGCCTCCAGCGTGAAGATAAAGACAGATGAAGATGCCGGATTCGACAGTGCACAGACCTATGACTTTATCGGAGATGACAGGGAAAATGCACTGGAGACCATCAGGTACAATGGTGGTATTAATAATAAAGAATGGTTCAAAAAGCAGGTTTTGAATTTATCAGGAGAAGGGAAGTATGAAGGTACTGCCTCTGTCAGTGGTGATGTAGATAACTTAAAGATTGAAGTGACTACACTTACTTTGCAGGAACTGGCGGATCTGACGAATCCTTCGGTGTCTGCTGATAAAAGCTATTGCGGTGTTGATATAGATGATGTGGATCTGATCTATCTGTCCGGGAAGGGTGACTATTCCGGAAATGAACCGAAAGACATGAAACATGCCGCAAGTAAAATTGCACAGATGGTATTCGGCATTACAGACGATAAAGGTAATCGTTCCGATGCTGCAAGAGTTCCGGTTATCATAGATTACGGATTTTATAAGAAAAATTCGGATGCTGGACATAAGGCTATGACTAATCTGGTTCTGACCTTGTTGCGTGTATCAGAGGCAGACCCTGATAATAGCCTTGCAAAAAGTATTGTGAAAAAAAAGAGTATGTTTGAGCAGAACCTGGATGATACAACATATAAGGATAAGGTGGATACTATTTTCACAACCTTTGCACAAACGGCGGGGATAGAGAAATATAGTGAGAATACCTTGGGAACACTGAAAGAGTTCCTGACGGAGAATGTATATTTGTATGATGATAATGAAGGAAACAATCCTTATGTGGCTTCTGATTACCTGACGGATATTGCCAGTTCCAAGCAATGGATTTACAGTGCAGTGAAAAAGGAAATTCAGTATGAAAATTTCCTGACAGACAAAAGTGGTTCGGGCGGCAATAAATTGGCAGAGAATATTACCAAGGCATCTGTGACCAGATATATTCTGAACTGGTACATGCACAGAGTGACGGTGAAATCCTCTATCCGTGTACTGGATCTGGAACCCTGCTGTGATTTTAGCAAAACGTTAGAAGGTGAGTTACAGACTGCTGTGGTCAATATGATGGGGATGAACGGAATTTATAAGGCATCTGCGATCAATATTACACAAATGTCATCTGCGGAATTTATAGGTAAGATCGAGGACTTGAATGAAAAGTACGACATGATCTATCTTGGAGCCCGGGTCGGTAAGATGAACACAGAAAATGGTGTGACTGTGTATAATGATAAACAGATGAAGGGGTTGATTTATTCTCACATAGGAGACTACTATGATTACGCTACCGAAACGGATACGAAGGATGTTACGCTGGCTAGGGAGACGTATAATGCAAGGCACAGACTGCAGGATTCTTCGCTTGACCACAGTAAGACTAACGATGATGATCCAACGAATAAGCGTGCAGATGTCTATCGTGGTCCCGGCAATGATATGAACTCTACCCGATATGAGGAATTCTGTCAGTTCATTGAGGCGGGATACCCGGTGGTCATTGCGGATATGTTTATTAAATATGGGGACGATAATATACCTGTGGCATCAACAGATACGCTGGACAAAAATTCTTATTTTTACAAGCTGGTTCAGTTCGCTCTGACGAAAGATGAAAATGGTCAGTACTTATACTGGCAGAAAAATATTTTTACAGAGAGTCAGCTGACAAATAATACAGCAGATACTAAATTAGGAACCACATTATCTGCACGTAGATCTGTATTTTGTAATTATCTGAATCTGTCAAAGCTTTCCGTCAACTGGGTAACTACTTACGGAGCAGCATATCCGCAGGAGTTGAAATATACTGGTCAGTACAGTGCCAGCAACGGTGGCTCTTTGGAGAAGATAGACGGAAAATATCAGCTGCAATATATTTTTAATCTGCAGAATGATGCTGCAATATCACAGACAGGTACTACTTATGATTGTAAACTGTTCGTAGACAAAAATGCTGACGGTCGTTTCTCAGGATCTGATTATGTAGAAGGTAAGACATATACGTCATCGGAAGAAGTCAGCGGTCTTACAGTGTATATAAGAAAGGGAGATGAGTGGAATAAGGTTGATCCGATTGTAACGGCAAACGGAAGCAGATATGAATTGCGTACCGGGGAGACCTATCGTGTGATCAGGGCTCTGCCGGAGGAATATGTAGGGGTTATCCCCTGGAAACTGGTATTTTATGATAATGCGGACAGACTGGTGAGAACTGCCAAGTCAGGCTATACATCTGTGCCGCAGCAAAGTGGGAAAAAGACAATCCGTGTATTGCAGTTGTTGTCTGATGATAACCGTAATAACTGGAATCTTCATGACGAACAGAATAATAGTAATTCTACTTTTTCCAAGTGCATTAATGGGTTAACTGACTGGAATGTAGTAGGTTTGGATCAAGTCAACGGGGATGGAACAGTAACTCCGTCCAAAAGCATTGACAGTATGAGTGTTACCTATCTTATAAATGATAAGTTGAAAATTAGTGGGACTTCGGATACTGATATACAGAAGATATACCAGGAATCCTACAATCTGTTCCAGCAATATGATATGTTGATACTCGGCTTCGGTGACGCCTACCGGTTTGGGTATACCTATGGCGCAAGTGATATTTCCAATAATAAGTTGGATAATGTTAAGAGGAATCTGGCTGTTGGCTGGGCTGTCAGAGACTACATAGAATCCGGCAAGAGTATTTTGTTCACCCATGATACTACTTCATATGTCAATAATATCCAAAGTGCAATTATGTGGAATGACAAAGGATATGCGGAAAAAAACAATACGAACTACTGGTATTGGGGATATGAATTCAATAAGACTATTCGTGCATCCGTAGGACTGGATCGCTATGGAGCTTTGAAAGAGTATTATCAGCAGAGAGCAGCAAGCACCACGGGAGAGGAGCAAAAGAGGGACCAGGAATATCTTAAAACATTAGAGTCCTATACATTTGACGAGATCAAGGAACCGAATTCGAATAATGAGCTCTGGCAAAAGGAAGGTGTGACTAAATATACGGTAGTCCGTTTCCTGAGAAGCTATCTGGAAGATCTGCGGAAAACAGGCAGTTCAACAGTAAAGTTCCCGGTTGAGAATTCATTGCTGAAACAGGCTGGATATGACAATGGAAAAGATCCTGACTGGAATCATCCCAGTAATTTGCTGATGGGTGATTACGCAGGCAGCTCGCTGATCGCAACACAGGTAAATGATGGCCAGATTACGCAGTATCCATATCAGATATCTTCAAAGGATCTGATGGAGATCAATAATACGTCTTACAAGTGGCTGGAGATCAGTAATACGCATTACCAGTGGTTACAGCCGAATATGGAGCTGGATCGTAACGGAGACGGTAAAAACGATATTGTGGTGTGGTACTGTATTTCCGGTGTGGCTGAAGGCAATTATAAAAATACTAATATTTATAACATCACACCCAATGATGTGGTAAATAATTATTATATCTATACCATGGGAAATGTGACATATTCCGGAGCGGGACATTCCAGACCCAGTAAGGACGCGGAGATCAAACTGTTTGTTAATACTATGATTGCAGCGTATAATGCCGGTGTGACGGCACCTTCCGTAAGCTTTAAGGATAAAAGCGGCAGCAAGATCCAATCCGTATATATGCTGTATGATCCGGTCAACCATATTGTATTGGATGATAAGAATAACGGAACCATCAGTGTCAATTTCCAGGCAGATGACTACAATATTCTGGCAGGTGGACAGCAGTTATGCGTTGAATTTTACAAATCCTGTGCAGATGATACATCCGGAGCCATCAGTGTGGACGGAATCACAGGAAAAGTATTGCGGTTAAAGACGGATGGAGAGGATGGCCTCAAGATTACGGATAGCAATGGAAAGGTAATTTCACCGACAGAACGCAATGGAGTTAAGAATTGTTACCCGATTACAAACGGCGCGACCTATACCTTGAAATATTCTTCGGATGAGATGGGACTGTTTCGTACTGACACTTCCGGGACAATTTTGAACGAAGGAGCGCAGGCAGCTACGATCTACGCAAGAGTCTATACCGTGTATGATAATGGATCAAAAGTAACTCCTTGCGGAATAGCTGAGTTATCCATCAGCGCAGAAGAATTGTTTGAACTGGATTAAACTTTACTGATATCCATAAAAATAGTTCTACACAAGAATAGTTCTGTACACAAATAATTTTTTGCAAAAGTAATATTGCACAAAAAGCAGAGCTGTGAGAAATAACCAATTCCCACAGCTCTGTTTTTGTATAGTTTTTCAGCACTTGTTTTGCCGGATTTCCTTGCAGAATGGATACCTCTGTGATATATTAAGTTCATCTATAGAAAGTCTGTATAGATAAGATTTCGAAGATACCATATATTAGGATATCATCATATATGGGCATCGTTTTATCGCACCCAGTGTGCAGTTCAAGGCATATCGCCGTGAAATTCACTTTTTACAATGTAAGAGGAATGAGCAGGAGAGGAGTATTTATTGGAACTGAACGATATTGTAACGAAGAATTTTGAAAGTTATGCGGATGTAGCGGCGGATATAGTGAATGCATTACTGCATGAGGGAACTGTGGTGGTGACCGGCGAGGAGATGCTTACAGCTGCAACGGAGAGCCTATATGCAGACAGCACGAATACATTGCACAATCAACTGGAAGATGTCGCCAAATACCATGTGACAGGCGGAATGCCAAGAGCCTTGTATCTGTTTGCAAATCAGACGAAAGTGGATAAAGGCATGATACTGCGCAAAGCGGGATATATTGGCGGAGAATACCGCAGGCAGTACGAGAAACAGAATCACGGATTATATCCGGTGATAGAGTTGGTGCTATATTGGGGGATGGCACGGTGGAAGGGGTGTTGCAATTTGCGACAGTTAATAGATGGTGGCAAAGGCAAGATTGCAGAGACTACATGGAAATATGTAGATGATATGCAGCTTCACGTGTGGGAAATGCGATATCTCCCGAAGGAGATCCGCGAACGTTTTCATAGCGATATGCGTATTGTATTGGATTATCTTGCAGAAGGTAACGCATATCGCTCAGACCGAAAAATAATTCATAAAGAGGCTACTATCAAAATGCTACGGGTATTGTCCGGAGATAAAAACGTGGATGATACCGAAGAAATATTAAAAGGATTAGATATTGCAGAGGAGGATGAGATCAGCATGTGTGAATTGTTTGACCAGTATACGAGACGGGGAATTTCGCAAGGAATTTCGCAAGGAATTTCCAAGGGAATTATTATAATGTGTAAAGATTTTAATGCCACCTATGAAGATACGTTGCAGAAATTAAAGAATAAACTCAATATTTCAGAAAAGGAAGCAGAAGAACAGATGAAGCTTTATTGGTAAAAAGATATTGACTTTTATTTCTTACTATGCTAAATATATACTATACCTACTGGAACAGTAGGAATACGAAATGTGGTATCAAAGCCGTGGGGGTTTTGACCCAGACATCATACATAGGCATAGGAGGAGAAAAAGATGGCATTTGCAGCAGAGACCATTTGTGTCCAGGGAAGTAATGAGAGAAGGGATCCGTTTGGAGCCATCAGCATGCCCATCTATCAGAATGCGGCGTATGCTCATCCGGGACTGGGGCAGAGCACAGGATATGATTATTCCCGTTGCGGTAATCCTACCAGAGATGAAGTGCAGAAGACGGTTGCCCTCTTGGAGCAGGGAACGGAGGCTTTGGCGTTTTCTACCGGTATGGCAGCGATCACCACACTGATGGAGATTTTTTCTCCCGGGGATCATCTGATTGCTACGGATGATCTGTATGGCGGTACGTTGAGACTGTGGAACACGATCAGCTATAAGAACGGAATATCGGTAGATTGTGTGGATACTTCAAATGTGGAGACCGTGAAGGCGGCGATCCGTCCGGAGACGAAGGCGATTTATCTGGAGACTCCGTCCAATCCTATGATGAAGGTCGCAGATATTTGGGCAATCGCAGAGTTGGCACATGCGCATGGCTGTATTCTGATCGTTGACAATACCTTTTTATCCCCGTATTTTCAGAAGCCGCTTACCTTAGGAGCGGATGTTGTAGTGCACAGCGGTACGAAATATCTGGAAGGACATAACGATACTTTATCCGGATTCCTGGTGGTAAAGGATGATGCCCTGTACAAGCAGCTGAACAATATTTATAAGACGACAGGTGCCTGTCTCTCCCCGTTTGACAGCTGGCTGTTACTCAGAGGTATCAAGACACTGGCAGTCCGTATGGAGCAACATCAGAAAAATGCCCTGACGATTGCACACTGGCTGGAACAGAGACCGGAAGTGGAGAAGGTATATTATATCGGTCTGGATTCGAGATCGGATAAGGCGCTGATCGACAGACAGTGCAGTGGATACGGCGGAATGATCTCATTCCGGTTGAATTCCCCGGAGAAAGCTGTTAAAATCTTGGAGAGCGTTAAGCTGATCCGCTTTGCGGAGAGTCTGGGAGGCGTGGAAAGTCTTCTGACCTATCCGATGAAGCAGACCCATGCAGATGTACCGGTAGAGGTGCGGGAAGCTTTGGGAGTGAATGAGAAGCTTCTGAGAATGTCCGTAGGTATTGAAAATATTGATGATCTGCTGGCAGATTTAGAGCAGGCCTTTGCTTAGTGTGGGTGTAACCTGGTATACATAGTAGTTCAGCCAGCTGCGTTGAAGATTTCCACAGGATGACGCATCGGAAAACATCGAGATAAGATATGCAGGGTGCTTTCAAACGGAAGAAATTGTAGGATGGCTGATGAAAAGGATTATGTCGTAAATTAATGTAGATTATGGTCTGTATGAGACGGAAGTGCCTGAAAATTTGCAGATTTTGGGAAAGGTATGGTTAGCTGTATGACTACATACAATTTTGATGAAATTATAAATCGTAAGGGAACAAACTGCCTGAAATATGATTTTACGGTGGAGAGAGGAAAACCGGCGGATGTGCTGCCCCTGTGGGTAGCGGACATGGATTTTCCGGTATCCGAAGAGATCTCGAAAAGTCTTCATGCTGCGGTAGAACATGGAATCTACGGCTATACCCAGCCGAAGGATGCTTATTACAATGCTGTGATGAACTGGATGGAGAGGAATCATAATTGGAAGACAAAGCGGGAATGGATCGTGAAGACTCCGGGTGTGGTATTTGCTCTCGGCGCAGCGGTGAAGGCATTTACTGATCCGGGAGATGCGATACTGATTCAGAATCCGGTGTATTATCCGTTTACTAATATTATCCGTGACAATGACCGGAGAGTAGTAGATAATACGTTGGTATATCATCCGGTTACGGAGCGGACGGTAGTGTCAGTAACGACAGATGATGCTTCCGAACAGCAGATTCACAACGTTGGTACTGTCAGCCCGGCATATCAGATTGATTTCGAGGACTTTGAACGCAAGATAGAACGGGAACATGTAAAACTCTTCATTCTGTGCAATCCTCACAACCCGGTAGGCAGAGTGTGGACGGTAGAGGAACTGCAGAAGCTGGGAGAGATCTGCCTGCGCCATCATGTGATTGTGGTCAGTGATGAAATTCACAACGATTTTGTCTATCCCGGTTACGAACATACAGTGTTCGCCAACGTAGATCCCCGTTTTGCGGAGTTTACCTTGACTTGTACGGCACCCAGCAAGACATTTAACCTGGCTGGCTTACAGATCTCCAATATTTTTATCCCAAATGAAAATCTGCGCAAGGCATTCAAAACAGAAATTGACAGAACTGGTTATGATGAGCCCAATGCCTTAGGCGTTGTGGCATGTGAGGCAGCTTACCGTGCAGGAGAAGACTGGCTGGATCAGTTAAAAGCCTATTTGCTTAAGAATCTGAATTTCTTACGGGATTTTTTGCAGGAGAAGCTTCCACAGATTCATCTGGTGGAGCCGGAAGGCACTTATCTCGTATGGCTGGATTGCAGTGAACTGGGAATCACCGGTAAGGAGCTGGATCAGTTCATTGTGGACAAGGCAGGACTTTGGCTGGACGGAGGATCCATGTTCGGACCCAGTGGAGCAGCTTTTCAGCGCGTGAACATCGCCTGCCCCCAAGCTACGCTGGAACTTGCCTTGAATAAGTTAAAAGCAGCGGTAGATAATTTGAAATGAGGATCCGAGCGATTTCGCGAGACTGTTCCGGAGCCTGATATCTGCTGACAGATTCACGAGACCGTTCCGGAACAGGATAATATTGCCGGATACATGGTATATTTTTACATTCTTGTCCATATACTGTAACATATCAGACCATTCATGATAGATTATGATAGTTCCTACAGAACCTGTGATCCCTGATGAATGGTCATGCTTTATCGGATCACGCGGCAGGAATCTTGATCCGCAGATCCATAGGATTGCCATCAGGAAAGGAGCACACAGTATATGCCAAGAGGACAGAGAAAATCCCTGGAGGAAAAGATCCAGGCGAAGCAGGAGTTGATCAATGCGTTAAACATTCGCATAGAATCAGAACAGCGTGAGTTAGAGGAAATGTTTGAACAGAAGAGGCGCAAGGAACTGGAAGCGGTGAGTGACATCATCGAAGATGCCGGTCTGGCACCGGAGGAAGTCACGGAAGTCTTACAACAGTATATTGAGAGCCGCAGAGCAAACGCATCATAATAGCATATTGTGGTTTCATCGGAAGGACCGGACGAACCGGTCCTTTTTATGTATGGAAAATGTGTTCCCATACGTAAAAACGTTCCGTATGCATTACGATGCAATGGATCATGCTGCTAATTACTCTTAGTAAGAAATAGAGCCAATGCCAGGAGAATTTTTATGTAGGGAATTATGTAGGGAATTATGGATTTAGAGAAAATATTGCGTAATGATCTGCTGTACCTGATCTGTGGAAATGGGGCACTTGCTTGTCTCATAAGTAGTGATCAGCTGCATGGATGGGAAGATTCCGTTATAGCAGTAGGTTTTCAGCTTATTACAAGCAGTATCACAATAAGGCGCATTATCCATCATACCGAAATGCTCCCAGTAGAAGATTTTATTCGTAACCGGATGCATAATCGTAAAATCCGGATAAGCCGTGAATTCTTTTAACGGCAGCGCCGCTTCATATCGATAGGGAATATGGTTGGTATAGAGCAGATTCGCAATGATGACTTCTGATTTTGAACAGACTTTATGCCCGGCCAGCGTAGTATGGATCAAATGCTCCGGATGAGAAGAATTGGTTTCATAGCTCTCCGCGCACCATTTCTGCGCAGACACAGGAAGCTTGTCCTTCGCAAAATAGCCTTGCAGTAATGGGTAATAGGGAGAAGATTCAGCTAGTAGGTCAGAGGATGCCAGGGGCTTGGAATGATTGACCGCTGAATTCTTTTTTTCATGGGATTTCATATAAAAATTGAGCATGGAAAGTTCTTCTTCGGTTTCGGCAAGCAATAAGGAATAGTATTTTTTCAGGGCAAGGGCTTCTGCTAATGGTTGATTTTTTTTAGATATGTATTTCTGCTTCCCATGTAATGAGCATATCCATTTTTGGTAGGAGTGAGATTTATAAATGCATAGTTCACCTTCCGGTAAGTTTGAAATTTTGCGTTTCAAATTTTCTTGAAAGGACATTAATTGATTCAGCCGAGTTTGCGTATTCATGGTTTGACCTCCTAAATAATTATTGAATTTGCAATTTCATAAAATTGAGGGAAAATGAAGAATTTATGAAAAAAACAGGAAGATGGAATACGTTTTTGCTTGCTTTTTTCATAGAAGCTTACTTTTTGAAATTTTTATGAAAAAAATTGAGAGTATATGGTGAAAAATAGAATAAAATCAATGAAAAATGGCACTTTTATAAAAAACAGATAAAGATGTTCTACGGGATCAGGGATATCCTACGGGATCAGGGATGTCCTACGGAATCAGGGATGTCCACGGAATCAGGGATGTCCCACGAAATCAGGAACGACCCACATGGCGTGTGTGACCTGCGCTCTGCATAGATGCAAGAACACAGTCACAACACATAATATGGCGATCATAGATATAAAACAACAAGTTCTTTATTCCACTTTATTCCACGCATTCGCCCTTTTTCAGATTCTTCTGGGCGGTGGAGAGCATGAGCTTGATGCGGTTGAGCTGGTTGACTTCGCTGGCGCCGGGATCGTAGTCGATGGCCACGATGTTGGAGGAAGGATAAGCTTTCCGCAGGGCTTTGATAACGCCCTTGCCTACGACGTGGTTCGGCAGGCAGCCGAAGGGCTGGGTACATACGATGTTTGGTACGCCTTCCTTGATCAGTTCGACCATCTCACCGGTTAAGAACCACCCTTCACCGGTCTGGTTGCCGATGGATACGATGGGCTCCGCATAGGAGACGATCTTGTAGATGCTGGTGGGTGCATCGAAATGCTTACTTTCTTCAAATGCCTTCACGGCAGAACCACGCAGGATATGCTCGATCGCCCAGATGCCCAGCGCGGAGATCTTCGCGGTCTTTTTGCTGGTGCCTAAGTGCTCTGCTTTGTAGATCTGGTTGTAGAAGCAGTATAGCATGAAGTCGATCAGGTCGGGAACCACAGCTTCCGCCCCCTCGCTCTCTAATAGTTCTACCAGATGGTTGTTGCCGGCAGGAGAGAACTTCACCAGGATCTCACCGACCACGCCGACGCGGGGCTTCTGGATATCCAGTACCGGAATCGCATCGAAATCACGGATGATCTCGGTACACATCCTGCGGAACTTCGGGATGCTGATATGTTTGGCAGATACAAACTTCTGGACCTTGGTAAGCCATTCTTTATGTAACGCATCCACGGAACCCGGAGTTGCTTCATAAGGACGCATCCGGTAGACACAACGCATGAAGATATCACCGAACTCAGCACCTACCGCAGCACGTAACAAAAGATCCGCATTCAGATGGAAGCCGGGGTTACTCTCGATACCCGCGAGGTTCAGAGAGATAACGGGGATCTGTTCCATATCTGCTTTTTTTAAGGCACGGCGGATGAAGCCGATGTAGTTCGTCGCACGGCATCCACCGCCGGTCTGGCTCATGATAATGGCGGTCTTGTTCAGGTCATATTTGCCGGACAGCAGAGCTTCCATGATCTGTCCGACTACCAGTAGGGAAGGATAGCAGGCATCGTTGTTAACGTATTTCAGACCCACATCTACGGAGTGTTTGTTGTCATTGTCCAATACGACGAAATTGTAACCGCAGGCATTGAACGCAGGCTGTAAGATCTCAAAGTGGATCGGGGACATCTGCGGACAGATGATGGTGTAGTCCTTACGCATCTCTTCGGTGAACGGTACCTTCTCAATAGCGGAAGAACGGATGGTGCGGTGCTTGCCCAGTTTCTCACGGACACGGATCGCGGACAACAGGGAACGGATACGGATACGTGCCGCACCCAGGTTGTTGACTTCATCGATCTTTAAACAGGTGTAGATCTTGTCAGAGCCAGAGAGGATATCGTTCACCTGATCGGTGGTAACGGCATCCAGACCGCAACCGAAGGAATTCAACTGGATCAGATCCAGATTCTCTACCGTCTTCACATAGCTTGCAGCGGCGTAAAGTCTTGAGTGATACATCCACTGGTCGGATACGATCAGGGGACGCTCCGGGTTTGCCAGATGGGAGATGGAATCCTCGGTAAGCACTGCCATATCATAGGAGGTGATCAGCTCGGGAATACCATGGTTGATTTCCGGGTCTACATGATAAGGACGGCCAGCCAGCACGATACCGCGTTTGCCGGTCTGACGTAAGTATTCCAGCGTTTCTTCGCCCTTTTTCTCCATATCATGGCGCGCATTAGCCAACTCCTGCCAGCCTTTTACGCAGGCGGCAGCAATCTCAGCAGCGGGAATCTCGGTGAATTCCTTCGTCAGTGCATCCGTTACTGTTCCCAGATCACGGAAAGACATGAACGGATTGCGGAAGGTGATCTCACCACCGGCGATCTCCTCCACGTTATTCTTGATATTCTCGGAATAAGAAGTAACGATGGGGCAGTTGTAATGGTTGTTCGCATCTTCGAACTCATTACGCTCATAGAACAGCGCAGGATAGAAGATGAACTTAATACCCTGTCGGATCAGCCAGGTCACATGACCGTGAGCCAGCTTTGCCGGGTAACATTCGGATTCACTGGGGATGGACTCAATACCGAGCTCGTAGATCTTACGGTTGGAGCTGGGAGAGAGCACCACGCGGTAACCCAGTTCGGTGAAAAATGTGAACCAGAACGGATAGTCCTCGTACATATTCAGTACTCTGGGGATACCTACCACACCTCTGGGAGCCTTGTCGGCATCCAGAGATTCATAGGAGAATAATCTATGTAACTTGTATTCGTATAAATTCGGTACATTATGGGCATTCTTTTGTCCACCGATACCGCGTTCGCAACGGTTGCCGGAGATGAACTGACGGCCACCGGAGAACTTGTTGATGGTCAGACGGCAGTTGTTGGTACAACCCTTACATTTTGCCATACTGGTCTCGAACTGCAGGTCGCAGATCTTCTGATAATCCAGCATGGTGGTCACGTAACCGTCCTCGTAATGCTCTCTGGCGATCAGCGCTGCACCGAAAGCACCCATGATACCGGCGATGTCGGGACGGATGGCTTGGCAGTTTGCAATTTTTTCAAAGCTTCTCAGAACGGCATCGTTGTAGAAGGTACCGCCCTGTACCACGATATTTTTACCAAGCTCTGACGCATCGGAGACTTTGATCACCTTAAATAAAGCATTCTTGATAACGGAGTAAGCAAGTCCTGCGGAGATATCCGCTACGGAAGCGCCTTCCTTCTGTGCCTGCTTTACCTTGGAGTTCATGAATACGGTACAACGGGTACCCAGGTCGATGGGATGCTCTGCAAACAGGGCAGCCTGAGCAAAATCCTGCACGGTATAGTTCAGAGATTTCGCAAAGGTCTCGATAAAGGAACCGCAGCCGGAGGAACAAGCCTCATTTAACTGCACGCTGTCTACGGTCTGATTCTTGATCTTGATGCACTTCATGTCCTGACCGCCGATGTCTAAGATACAGTCGACGCTGGGATCGAAGAAAGCAGCGGCATAGTAATGTGCCACGGTCTCTACTTCGCCGTCATCTAACAGGAAAGCAGCCTTCATCAGCGCTTCGCCGTAGCCGGTGGAACAGGAACGTACAATCTCCACACCCTCGGGCAGGAGAGAGTAGATCTCCTTCAGGGAACGGATCGCTGTTTTTAACGGGCTTCCGTCATTGCTGGAGTAGAAGGAGTATAGTAGGGATCCGTCCTCACCCACCAGAGCGATCTTTGTGGTGGTGGAACCGGCATCGATACCCAGGAATGCCTTGCCCTGATAGGACTGCAGATCACCGGTGGTTACATGATGCTTACTGTGACGCTCTACGAACTCCTGATATGCAGACTTGTCTGCAAACAGGGGCTCCATGCGTTCCACTTCAAATTCCATCTTGATATCGGAGGACAGCTTTTTCACCATATCGGACAGGCTGATGCAGACATCTTCCTTCGCATTCAGTGCGGAACCGATGGCTGCGAACAGATGAGAGTTGTCCACATCGATGATGTGCTCGTCATCCAGATTCAGAGTACGGATAAATGCGGCCTTTAACTCAGACAGGAAATGAAGCGGTCCACCTAAGAATGCTACATGACCGCGGATCGGCTTACCGCATGCCAGACCGGAGATGGTCTGGTTCACCACAGCCTGGAAAATAGAAGCGGACAGGTCTTCCTTGGTAGCACCTTCGTTGATCAGCGGCTGGATATCGGTCTTGGCAAATACACCGCAGCGGGCCGCGATGGTGTAGAGGGATTTATAATTTTTCGCATATTCGTTTAAGCCCGAAGCATCCGTCTGGATCAGACTCGCCATCTGGTCGATGAAGGAACCGGTACCGCCGGCGCAGATGCCGTTCATACGCTGCTCCACGTTACCGCCTTCGAA
>ENA-OWOF01000142-OWOF01000142.1-gut-metagenome-genome-assembly--contig:-NODE-142-length-31393-cov-6.645261_pt1 | contig 31393 bp, 20 predicted proteins | sample MGYA00248255_ERZ651790 | MGnify/ENA primary metagenome ERZ651790 (study PRJEB26908, sample SAMEA4031711) | gut metagenome | biome: gut; feature: normal infant; material: stool | place: China | collected 2015...
ATGGAGATGCTGGCGATGGCTCGCTCAGCTGCTTGACCAGCTTTGCGCCGTCCATGGCGATCTGCTTGATTTCCTCCCTAGACTTGTGGAACACCTGCTCGCGCTGGGCGACGGAGGTGGAATTATAGAAGTGGATGACCGCACGGGGTGCGCCCTTGACAGCCTCGAAGGTGCGGCGGATGATGTGGTCGCGGCACTGGGTCAGCACCTGCACGGTGACATCGTCGGGGATCATGTTCTTCTCGATGAGGGTGCGGAGGAACTCGTACTCCGTCTCGCTGGCGGCCGGGAAGCCGACTTCGATCTCCTTGAAGCCAATTTTGACCAGCATCTGGAAGAATTCCAGCTTTTCCTCGAGGCTCATGGGGACGATAAGGGCCTGATTGCCGTCGCGCAGGTCCACGCTGCACCAGGTGGGAGCTTTCTCGATGTGGTCCTTCTTGACCCAGCTGTCATAACCGGCGGGGACCGGGTAATATCCCGGTGCGTACTTGGTAGCGTCCATCATAATTCTTGTCCTCCAGCTTCCTATTGACTTACGTTTTGCACTTCTGGGGAACAGCCTTGCCCTCTCAGGCGCTTCGCGCCAGCTCTCCCAAAGGGGGAGCCAAAAGTCTCTCCCTTTGGGAGAGGTGGCATTGCGAAGCCATGACGGAGAGGGCGAGGCCGTTTCCCACAAACGAAAAGGCTCCCGTCTCTCAAGGGACGAAATCCCCTGAGAGACGAGAGCCTGTAATTTCTGTTACAGGGCACCCGTGGTACCACTCTCTTTGCTGTGCCAAAAGCACAGCCGCTCTGCACGATCGGCTTTTTGAGGCGAATCGCTGCCCTTATAACGGTGGGCTTCCGTCAGGACCTACTGTCTGCTTCAGTCCTGCCGCTCAGGGGCCAGTAACCGAGACCCTCTGCACCGCCTTGCACCATCCGGCGGCTCTCTGTACGCAGAAGAAAATCGTTTTTTCCCCGTCAACGCATTTGCGCTTTGTTCAAAGTGGTTTCATTTTAGCAAAACCCGCCGCCCCTGTCAAGCAGTTTTGTTCACAATTAAAATGAAACGATTTCATATAAATAGCAGCATAAATTTTCAAAATTTGCGGGTGGATCCTTTGCTTTGTTAAGAATCTGCGAAGTTTTTGCAAAGTTCACCTCGAAACGCTGGTTTCTGAAATGGCGTCGTGGTATGCTGTTTGCAACACAAGGAGGGATCCCCATGAAAGAAGTCAAGACCCCCAAAAAGCCATTGGCTATTTACTACGCCATTGTATTACTGGTGCTGATGCTGCTCAACTTCGTGCTCGTGCCGTGGATGAGCGAACGGCAGGTAAAAGAAGTGGACTACGGCACCTTCATGTCCATGACCGAGGACAAAGACATCGGCCGGGTGGATGTGGAATCGAACCAGATCATCTTTACCGATAAAGACGAAAAGCAAATTTACAAGACCGGCCTGATGAACGACCCCGACCTGACCCAGCGCCTCTACGACGCGGGAGCCGAGTTTTCCAGCGAGATCGTCGAGCAGGCTTCGCCGCTGATGAGCTTTCTGCTGAGCTTTGTGCTGCCCATCGTCCTCTTTGTCTGGCTGGGCAATTTCATGAACAAAAAGCTCATAGAAAAGGCCGGCGGCGCGAACTCGATGATGTTCGGCGGCGTGGGCAAGTCCAACGCCAAGGTCTACGTCCAATCCACCCACGGCATCCGCTTTGCGGATGTGGCCGGCGAAGATGAGGCCAAAGAGAACTTACAGGAGATCGTAGATTATCTGCACGACCCCAAGAAATACGAAGAGATCGGTGCCTCGATGCCCAAGGGCATCCTGCTCGTCGGCCCTCCGGGTACCGGCAAGACCATGCTGGCAAAGGCCGTGGCGGGCGAATCCAACGTGCCGTTCTTCTCCATCTCCGGCTCGGAGTTTGTGGAGATGTTCGTGGGCATGGGCGCGTCCAAAGTCCGTGATCTGTTCAAGCAGGCCAAGGAAAAAGCCCCCTGCATCGTCTTCATCGACGAGATAGACGCCATTGGCCAGAAGCGCAACAGCGGCCAGCTGGGCGGCAACGACGAGCGTGAGCAGACCCTGAACCAGCTGCTCACCGAGATGGACGGCTTCGAGGGCAACAGCGGCGTCATCATCCTCGCGGCCACCAACCGTCCGGATTCCCTTGACCCGGCTCTGACCCGTCCCGGCCGCTTTGACCGCCGTGTTCCTGTGGAGCTGCCCGACCTCAAGGGCCGCGAAGAGATTTTGAAGGTCCACGCCAGGAAAGTCGCTCTTGCCCCCGGCATCGACTTCAACACCGTGGCCCGGATGGCCTCCGGTGCCTCCGGCGCAGAGCTGGCCAACATCGTCAACGAAGCCGCCCTGCGGGCCGTGCGCGCCGGCCGCAAGGCGGTCACGGAAGCCGACCTTGAGGAGAGCATCGAGGTGGTCATTGCCGGCTACCAGAAGAAGAACTCCATCCTCACCGACAAGGAAAAGTGCATCGTGGCCTACCATGAGATCGGCCACGCACTGGTGGCGGCGCTTCAGAATCACTCCGCACCCGTGCAGAAGATCACCATCATCCCCCGCACCTCGGGCGCACTGGGCTACACCATGCAGGTCGAAGAGGGCAACCACTACCTGATGACCAAGGAAGAGCTGGAAAATAAGATCGCCACCCTCACCGGCGGACGTGCTGCCGAGGAAGTGGTGTTCGGCTCCATCACCACCGGCGCGTCCAACGACATCGAGCAGGCCACCAAGCTTGCCCGCGCCATGCTTACCCGCTACGGCATGAGCAAGGACTTTGACATGGTGGCGCTGGAGACCGTGAACAACCAGTATCTGGGCGGTGACACCTCGCTGGCCTGCTCGGCGCAGACCCAGCGCGAGATCGACCAGAAGGTGGTGGAGCTGGTCCGGGCCCAGCACGAAAAGGCTGTCCGCATCCTGACCGACAACCGCGCCAAGCTGGATGAGCTGGCACAGTATTTGTACCAGAAAGAGACTATCACCGGCGAGGAGTTCATGGAGATCCTGAACCGGGAACCGGCACAGGCCCAGTGACCCCGGCGGCAGAGCTGCCAAAAATTTTTTTTAGCCTGCTGCAATAATCCCGCCGCCGCATCCGTTTATAAGACAGATGCGGCGGTTTTGTATTACACCGCATGGCAGACCATGGTTTTCCACAAAACAAAAATGTGCGGTGCAAAACCGCCGTCAACGGAGGTATTCCAAATGAAACTGAACCATAAATTTGTCCGTACCGTCACCACCACCGCTGCAGTGCTGGGTGCTGCCGCCATGCTGAGCGTGGGCGCATTTGCCGCAGAGGCAGACATCAACGACCCTGCTGCCGCAGGCTATCTGCCCCCGCAGGAGCAGATGGTGCAGGGGGATATCGCCCTGCACAGCGCCGATGTGGCGATCGGCGAAAAGGACCCCACCTACGGCGGCTACGGCGCACCGGAGGGAAACCCCATTCAGGGCAATATCATGCTGATCTCCGGCGATGAGCTGGCCGCCCCGTCCGCAGATGCAGCGGCGAAAAAGAGCGAGGCCCGTTACACCGTCAAGGGCCTGTTCGGCAGGGAGGTGCTGTACACTGCCCGCCAGAAGGACAGTGTGCTGACGCTGGATGTGCCCGCCGGTTCTGCCACCTTCCGCACCACCGTGCAGGACATGCAGACCCTGCTGAACGAGGGTGTGAGCACGCTGGTGGTCCAGACCGAGAAGGGCTCCACCACCCTGAACCTGTCTCTGCTGGTGGAGGGCCAGAAGGGCACCGACCGCGTGGTGCTGCGCCGACTGGGCGAAAACACCTTCCTCACCGTGGGCCTGCGCTGCCGCCGCGATTTGATCGTGGGGCGCTGACCGCTGAGATCAAATGATGAAAGGGCTGCTGCACGCAGGGATGTGCAGCGGCCCTTTTTGCGCTTTTCTGTTAAGTTTTTGAAAATTTGCGCAGATGTCTTTGCAAAGTCTGCCGGGAGATGTTATAGTTAAATTGAAACAGTATGCATTCCCGATAGAAAGGAAAAAACGCCATGGAGCATTTTGTGGAGTTTGAGGACGTTTGCAAATATTATCAGACCGGCAGTGTGAAGATCGCCGCCGCAGACCACCTGAATTTCTATGTGGATAAGGGCGAGTTCTGCATCATCGTGGGGCCTTCCGGCGCAGGCAAGACCACCCTGCTGAACATCCTTGGCGGCATGGACAGCTGTGACGAGGGCAACGTCTGGCTGGACGGCCAGAATGTGAGCCACTTTACCGCCAGAGAGCTCACCACCTACCGCCGGTACGATGTGGGCTTTGTGTTCCAGTTCTACAACCTTGTGCAGAACCTGACCGCACTGGAGAACGTGGAGCTGGCCAGCGAGATCTGCCGCGACCCGCTGGACCCCAAAGAGACCCTGCGCAGCGTGGGTCTGGGAGAGCGGCTGAACAACTTCCCGGCCCAGCTTTCCGGCGGCGAGCAGCAGCGGGTGTCCATTGCCCGCGCACTGGCCAAAAACCCCAAGCTTCTGCTCTGCGACGAGCCCACCGGTGCACTGGATTACAAGACCGGCAAGCAGGTGCTGGCCCTTTTGCAGGATACCTGCCGCCGCACCGGCCGCACGGTGATCGTTATTACCCACAACACCGCCCTGACGGCGATGGCAGACCGCATCATTCAGGTGCGCAGCGGTAAGATCGTCTCCAATCAGGTCAACGAGCATCCTGTGCCGGTGCAGGAGATTGAGTGGTGAGAGCTGTGCTGAAAAGTTATCGTAAAAACATCCTGCGGGAAATGAAGGACAACCTGAGCCGCATGGTCTCGCTGTTCGGCATCGTAGCGCTGGGCGTGATGATGCTGACCGGCCTGATGAGTTTTGCGCCCAGCATGCGCATCGCTGGGCAGAAATACTACGTGCAGCAGAACGTGTTCGACCTGCGGGTGCTGTCCACGCTGGGCCTTTCGGAGGAGGACATTGCCGCCATTGCCGCCGTGGACGGCGTGGAGGCTGTGCAGCCGGTGAAATATCAGGACGTGGAGGCCCAGTGGCAGGGCCAGAGCGAGACGGCGGTGGTGCGCCTGCAGCAGCTGCCCGCCGACCCCGGGGCCGACACGGCAGAAAATATGAACCGTCTGGTGCTGCTCTCGGGCCGGATGCCTGAGGCCCCGGATGAGTGCGTGGTGCATGTGATGGGCTACGGCGACCCGGTGGAGCCGGGCACGGTGCTCACCCTGCCGGAGGACACCGAACATGTGAACCGGAAGCAGTTCACGGTAGTGGGCACCGTGCAGGACCCGCAGCATTTTTCCACGGACAAGGAGAGCAGCACCGCCGGTGACGGCCAGCTGGATGATATTGTGTTCCTGCCGGAGGGCAGCCTGACCACGGATTATTATACGGCGTGCTATCTCAAAGTAAAAAATGCCGGCCTGTATGATAATTACTCGGACGCGTATCAGGCAGCAGTGGATGACACAGCCGCAAGGGTAAAGGCCATCAGCGGCGCACAGTGCACGGCCCGGCGGGCGGAGCTGATCGAGGATGCCAGTGCAGAGCTGGCCGATGCCCGGGCCGAGTACAACGACAAAAAAGCCGAAGCAGACCGTCAGTTTGCGGAGGCAGAGCAGCAGCTGGCCGATGCACAGGCACAGCTAGACAGCGCCAAAGCCCAGCTGGACGCGGGCGAAGCGGAGCTTGCCGCCAACAAAAAGGCCCTGCCGGACACCATGCAGGGCGGTGCGGACGAGCTGGTGAGCGGCGAGGAACAACTGCTGGAATTTGAGGATCAGCTGCAGCAGATCGAGATGCTGGTGAACCTGAAAAAGGTGGCCGACCCGCTGCTGGGCTATGCCGAAACGGCTCTGCACAACGCGCAGAAGGCGCTGGACGAGGCCGAACCCGCCGACGAGGAATACACCGACCTGCGGGATGCCCTGCAGAAGGCGCAGGATGCTTACGACAACATCAGCGGCCAGCTGAACGGCTATCAGGCCCAGCTGGACGAGGGCAAGCGCCAGATGTATGCACAGGGGCTGATCTCTTCGCCCAGCCTTTCCAACGAGCAGCTGGTGACTGAGGCAAAGGCAGCACTGCGCCAGATGAAGGTAAAGCTTCTGCAGGGGCAGCTGCAGCTCACCACCGGCACGGCCACAGCCTACACCCAGTTTGATGCGGCACGCACCCGGCTGGACGAAGGCTGGCAGCAGTACAACGACGGCGTGCAGCAACTGGCCGATTCCCGCGCGGAGTACGAGAGCCGGAAGGCCGAAGCCGAACAGCAGCTGGCCGACGGCCTTGCCCAGCTGAACGATGCCGAGGAGCAGGTGAGCCAGATCAAGAGCGGCGAGTGGTATGTGCTGGACCGCAGCTCCACCGTGAGCTTTGTCACCTTTGAGCAGTATGCCGATCGCATGGATGCCATTGCACGGGTGTTCCCGGTGTTCTTCTTCCTGGTGGCGGCGCTGGTGGCCACTACTACTATGACCCGCATGGTGGACGAGAACCGCCTGCAGCTGGGTACTCTGAAAGCTCTGGGTTACTCCAACGCAAAGATCGCAGGAAAGTATCTGTTCTATGCCCTCAGCGCCAGCGTGCTGGGCAGCATCGTGGGCATGGTCATCGGTTTTGTGGTGTTCCCGCTCATCATCTGGTATGCTTACCAGATGATCTTCAGCATGTCCACCTTTACGCTGCACTTTTACCCCGGCATGGCGGCAGCCAGCGTAGCCATCAGCGCGGCCGTCATCGGTTTTGCTACATGGAACGCCTGCCGTGCCAGCCTGAAGGAAAAGACTGCAGCTTTGCTGCTGCCCCGGGCCCCGGTGGCAGGCAAGCGCATCTTTTTGGAGTACATCACCCCGCTGTGGCAGCACATGAGCTTCTCCCAAAAGACCACAGCCCGCAACCTGTTCCGCTACAAAAAGCGCTTCTTCATGACAGTGCTGGGCGTGGCAGGCTGCACGGCGCTGCTGCTGATCGGTTTTGGCATTCAGGATTCCATCCTGCCCATCGTGGACAAGCAGTCCGGGCAGCTGACCCACAACGATCTCACCATCTCGCTCAGCGATGAAAAGGCGCTGACCATGGAGCAGGGCCTTGCCGACACGCTGGACAGCAGCAGTGCGGTCCGCAGCTGGGGCGCGTTCTACACAAAGTCCACCACCCTTTATAATGAAGAGGGCGGGAGCGCCGATGTCAGCATCGTAGGCGCGGAGGACGATGCCCGGATGACCGAATACTTCACCTTCCGCACTCGGGTGGGCCACGACCCCATTCCCTTTGAAGAGGACAGCGTGATCCTGACCGAAAAAACGGCCCTGAATCTGGGGCTGAGCGTAGGCGATACGTTCTATGTGGAGGCAGCAGACGGGAGCCGCGTGCCGCTGGTGCTGACCGGCATTACCGAGAACTACATGTTCACCCGGCTGTATCTGTCCGGTGCACAGCTGGAGAGCCTGCTGGGCGGCACACCGGAGTGGAATACTGTGTACGGCCTGACCGGCTGTACCACCGAGGCGGAGTACAACGCCCTGCGCACAAAGCTGCTGGACTGCAACTATGTGAGCAGCGTCAGCTTCACCGAGGACACCACCTCCATGTTCGGCAGCCTGATCGGCAGCCTGAACTACGTGGTGGTGCTGATCATCGTGTGCGCGGCGGCGCTGGCGGCGGTGGTGCTGTACAACCTGATCAGCGTCAACCTTGCCGAGCGAAAAAAGGAGCTTGCCACCATCAAGGTTCTGGGCTTCTATGACAAAGAAGTGTACCGCTACATCTTCCGCGAGATCGAGCTTTTGTCCCTCATCGGCTCCGGCGTGGGCCTGCTGCTGGGCGTGCCGCTGCACCGGTTCATCGTCCTGACCGTGGAAATGGATCAGCTGATGTTTATTCGCACCATTGCACCCCACAGTTATCTGCTGGCAGTGGCATTGACGATGCTGTTCACCTTTGTGGTGTGCTTTGCCATGCGGCGGCATGTGCGGCATATCAGCATGGTGGAAAGCATGAAAGCGCCGGAGTGAGTTTACAAAATCTTCATAAAAAGAACATGGTTTCGCAGAAATTCTTTGGTATGATAATGCTACCGACAGGCGGGGCCGCAACCGCCTGAACGGGTAACATGATTCCTCCTTTACCAAATCAAATACCGCAAAACAAAACACCGCGCCTTGTCTGATCCGCAGCAGACAGGGCGCGGTGTTTTGTTTAAACCGTTAAGTTTTCAGCATCTGCGGCAATGGCATCGGCCTGCTGCTTGGTGAGCACGCGGCACTTGACCATCCGCTTGAGCACCACCTGCATCCGCTTGAAGGCAAGCTCCGGGCTGCTGGCGTAGGTGGAAGGCGCGTTGGGCATACCCGCCAGATAGATCGCTTCGGCATCGGTCAGCTGGGCCGGTTCCTTGCCAAAGTAGCCCTCGGCAGCTTCTGCAATGCCATAATACCCGCTGCCAAAATAGATGGTGTTGGCGTACATCTCAAAGATCTGCTGCTTGGAGTAGGTCTTTTCAAGATCAAAAGCAGCAAGCATCTCGGCAGCCTTGCGGGCCAGATGCTTGTCCTGCGTGAACAGCTCGTTCTTGGCAAGCTGCTGGGTCAGGGTGCTGCCACCCTCGGCCAGCGAGTGGGTGCGCAGGTCGGCCAGCAGGGCGCGGGCAATGGCCCCCGGGTCGATGCCCTTGTGGGTCATAAAATGCTCGTCCTCGGTGCAGATGACTGCGTTAATATAGATCTGCGGCAGCGCATCGTAGGAAGTATAGCTCCCGCGGGCACAGATGGTGTCGTACATGGAAGCCACTGGGTAACTGCTGGCGGCACTGCGGTACAGCTGCCTGCCCTGATAAAAGAACCAGCCGCCTGCCAGCAGCCCGCCAAGCAGCAGGATGCAAAGAACAACGAGCAGGCTCTGCTTTAAAAAATGAAAGAAACGATGCAGCATCGAAAAAACTCCTTTGATGATAAAAAAGAACGCTACCATAATAAACGATTTGCAGGGCGTTTGCAAGGAACAGCTTTAGTATAACAACAAAATTTTAAGGTTTTATCAATGGAAAAATAAAAATTTTCGAAGAAGCAGAAGTGTTGCTCCTGTTGGAACTGCACAACGGGATGCTGCAAATGCGGGCTTTGCATCGTGCAGAAAACTCAATTTGCAAAAAACTGGAATTAACCTATTGACAAACTGGGTAAGAGGGAATATAATGCAAACAACAAATCCACAAACCTAGTGGGAAAAAGAAAGCAAAGGTTTTGCTTCCCGGTACAGAGCAGATAGAGGTGCCGGTTTGTAGATGAGTGGGAAAGAGTTTTACGGGAAAGGAGGGCACGGATATGAAGCTGATTTGGAACGACCTGCTGCATGCAAACTTCCGCTGTGGGCGAATGTGCGGTGACCGGGCAGAACATCTGGCTGTGAACTGTACGATGCCCTCTTGCTGTGCACGAATGTGTACCCGAATGTGACGTTGACAGAATAGCTTTGAATTGTGTTTGCCCGGTGCGCTTATGTATCACGCATCGGGTTTTTTGTATCAGGAAATTATACTAAAAGTACAAATAGAGAGGTAAAATACTATGTCTAACTATAAATTTGAGACCCTGCAGCTTCACGTTGGCCAGGAGCAGGCCGATCCTGCAACCGATTCCCGCGCAGTGCCCATTTACCAGACCACTTCCTATGTGTTCCGCAACAGCCAGCACGCAGCAGACCGCTTTGGTCTGGCAGATGCCGGCAACATCTACGGCCGCCTGACCAACTCCACGCAGGACGTGTTCGAGAAGCGCATCGCTGCTCTGGAGGGCGGCGTGGCTGCTCTGGCAACCGCCTCCGGTGCCGCTGCCATCACCTACACCATCGAAGCACTGGCACAGGCCGGTGACCACATCGTGGCTCAGAAGACCATCTACGGCGGCAGCTACAATCTGCTGGAGCACACCCTGACCCAGTTCGGTGTCACCACTACCTTTGTCAATGCACACGATCTGGCTGAGGTGGAGAATGCCATCCAGCCCAACACCAAGGCCGTCTATCTGGAAACTCTGGGCAACCCCAACAGCGATATCCCCGATATCGATGCCATTGCAGCCATTGCGCACAAGCACGGCCTGCCGCTGGTCATCGATAATACCTTCGGCACCCCGTACCTGATCCGTCCCATTGAGCACGGCGCAGATATCGTTGTTCATTCCGCCACCAAGTTCATCGGCGGCCACGGCACCACGCTGGGCGGCATCATCGTGGACAGCGGCAAGTTCGACTGGAAGGCAAGCGGTAAGTTCGGCAACATTGCTGACCCCAACCCCAGCTACCACGGCGTTTCCTTTGCCGATGCAGCAGGCCCCGCAGCTTTTGTCACCTACATCCGTGCGATCCTGCTGCGTGATACCGGTGCCACCATTTCGCCGTTCAACGCCTTCCTGCTGCTGCAGGGTACCGAGACCCTGAGCCTGCGCATCGAGCGCCATGTGGAGAACACCAAGAAGGTAGTCGAGTTTCTGGCAAACCACCCGCAGGTGGAGAAGGTCAACCACCCCTCCCTGCCGGATCACCCGGATCACGCCCTGTACGAGAAGTACTTCCCCAATGGCGGTGCATCCATCTTTACCTTCAACATCAAGGGCGGCCGCGAGGAAGCATTCAAGTTCATCGATAACCTGAAGATCTTCTCCCTGCTGGCAAACGTTGCTGATGTGAAGAGTCTGGTCATCCACCCGGCTTCCACCACCCACAGCCAGCTGAATGACGAAGAGCTGGCCGAGCAGCAGATCTATCAGAACACCATCCGCCTGTCCATCGGCACTGAGCACATCGACGATATCATTGCTGATCTGGAAGCAGGTTTCGCAGCCGTCCGCGGCGAGTAAATCTTATCCCCTTAAAACCTCCGACAGAATGTGTATGCCTTGTTTTTTCTCCTGATCTCTTCTAAAAATTCCTTATATCCTAGACACAGCAAAAGGCTCCTGCCCATTGGGCGGGAGCCTTTTGCTGTGTTACCATTTTACGTCGTATGCGGCACAGGCGGTCTTTATAAATTCGCGTACCTTGCGGTCGGTGCAGCCGGAGCGCCATGCAATGCCAAACTCCGTATCCAGCACCGGCTCCAGCGGCACAGTGGTAAGGCCCGGCAGCGGTACATATACAAAATCCGGCATCACAGCAAGGCCTACATGGCCCTTGATCATAGGCAGGGCATGCTCCGATGAACTGCTGAAGTAGTACACAGCCTGCGGGCATTTCTGACGGATCAACTCCTGCGCAGTGGTCATACGGGCGGAAATGTGGGCCATATCCAGCAGAATGAGCACCTCGCCGTTGAGCTGTTCCAGTGTGACAGTTTTGTGCTTTGCCAGCGGGTGCTCCTCGTACATCACGCACACCATTTTTCCGTGATACAGGCTGCGGTATTCCAGAATACTGTCCGCAGGCAGGTCGTCCCGGCTGTCAAACACGATGTCCGGTACACTTTTGTCAAAGGAGCGGGACCACTGCGGCCCGGAGCGCGCATCGTTGAGGATATGCACCTGCGGGCAGCGCTTCTGGTACTGCTGGTAGATCTGCGGCAGTTTCTGAATCTGCATACTGCCGCTGTAGCCTACATGCAGCTCTTCACTGAACAGGGCCTGCGTGTTCTGCGCACGCTGCACAGCAAGGGTGAGCCGGTCCAGTATGTCCACGGTGTCGTGGTAAAAGGACTCACCGGCGCTGGTCAGGGCCACTACATGGCGGGTGCGGTCAAACAGGCGCACGCCCAGTTCGTTTTCCAGTGCATGGATCTGGCGGGAGACAGCGGGCTGTGAGATATAAAGGGTCTCGGCAGCGCGGGCAAAGTTGAGCTGACGAGCGACTTCAATAAAGCAGCGCAGCTGGGTAAAGGTCATGGCGAATCCTCCTGTAATAATTTTCTTGTTATCAATAATACAGCAAAAGCATTATCAATACAAGAGAAAGCTTGCTATAATATTAACGAAGGGCCGAAACAAGACCGGCCAACACACAAACAGAACAAGGAGAAAGAAAAATGGCAAACGACATGAACCGCCGCGGCTTTTTGAAGTACGCGGCTGCCAGTGCACTGGGCATGGGCGCACTGGGCGTGATGACCGGCTGCAGCAGCAAGGAGACCGCATCTTCTTCTGCCGCCAGCACTTCCGGTGCTGTGTACACTCCCGGCACCTACACCGCTTCCGCCGAGGGTTACGGCAGCGATGTGACCGTTACCGTCACCTTTGACGAGACCAGCATTACCAACGTGGTGGTGGATTCCTCCGGCGAGACTGAGAACGTGGGCGCTGCTGCCGCCGAAAAGCTGGCAGACCAGGTGCTCAGCGCACAGAGCAGCGCCATTGACGGCGTGACCGGTGCCACCAAGACCAGCAAGGCTGTCAAGCAGGCTGTGGCCGACTGCATCAGTCAGGCCAGCGGCGGTGCCATCGTGGAGGGCGGCGACGTGGCCGTGACCGACGATGTGACCGTGGGCGGCAATACCGACTGGCTGGGCACCGCTCCGGAAGTGGCCGAAAGCGACATCACCGAGACCATCGAGACCGATGTTCTGGTGGTGGGCGCAGGCAATGCCGGCCTGATGACCGCTGCCCGCGCTGCTTCTCAGGGCGCAAAGGTGCTGGTGATCGAAAAGGGCATGAGCAGCATGAACGAGCGCCACTGGATCGGCGCTGTGGGCACCACTGCTGCCAAGGAAGCCGGCGTGGAAGTGGACAAGAACAAGCTGGTGGCAGAGCTGTGCCGCTACGCCAGCCACCGCTGCGACGAACGCCTGATCCGTCTGTGGGTGAACCGCAGCGGCGAGGCCATGGACTGGTACCAGGAGGTGGTCAAGCAGTACAACCCGGACGTGAAGTTCCACATGGAGTGGGACGTGGGTAAGGGCGGCCACGATACCTACTATGTGCCCGCCACCATGCACAACTTCCAAGATGATATCCCGGAGCACGATTACAGCTCTGCCACTGCAGAATACGGCTTTGCCAGCCTGCAGCAGTGCGTCACCGACAATGGCGGCGAGATCGTGTACGAGGTCGCCATGGTCAAGCTGGAGCAGGACGGCGGCAAGGTGACCGGCGTGATCGCCAAGGCGGGTGACGGCCACTATATCCGCATCAAGGCAGCCAAGGGCGTGGCCCTGTGCTGCGGCGGCTACGCAGCCGACAAGCAGATGCTGGCCACCCTGAACCCGGATGCTTACCAGAGCATCGTTGGTTCGGATGCATCTGCACTGGACACCGGCGACGGCATCCGTGCTGCTATGTGGGTGGGTGCTGATAAGGACCCCGACCCCACTGTGATGCTGTTCGACCGCGGCATCATTGCCCCGAACGAGACTGTGGACGGCAACTGGGAGAAGTCCGGCTACATGCATCTGGGCAGTGAGCCTTGGCTGAAGGTGAACCTGAACGGTGAGCGCTTCAGCAACGAGAGCGTGCCCTACGATTTTATCCTGCACGCAGCCTTTATGGAGCCGGGCCATCTGTACAACACCATCTACGACAGCAACTGGATGGAGCATGTCAAGCAGTTCCAGCAGATCGGCTGCGCCCGCATTGAGCCGAGCCAGAGTGGCGGCAAGCTGCAGATCTTCAGCTGGGAAGCTGAGCAGGGCCTGCTGGCCGGCATGGAGCAGGGCGGTCTGATCCAGAAGGCCGACACGCTGGAAGAGTTGGCCGAAAAGCTGAACATGCCCGCCGATGCCTTTGTAGCTACTGTGGAGCGCTACAACGAGCTGTGCGCCAAGGGCGAGGACGAGGACTTCGGCAAGGAGAGCTACCGTATGCTGCCGCTGGAGAACCCGCCGTATTACGGCTGCCGTCAGGGCGCTACTGTGCTGTGCACGCTGGACGGTCTGCGCATCAACACCAAGATGCAGGTGCTGGATACTGAGGGCAACCCCATTGAGGGCCTGTACTCTGCAGGTGACTGCAGCGGCGGCTTCTTTGCCCACAATTACCCTGAGTACATCGTGGGCGTGGCCATTGGCCGCACCCTGACCGAGGGCTATCTGCTGGGCGACGAGCTGGCAAAGGCCTGAAAATAACAAACAACAAGAGGGTCCCGGAATTTTCTCCGGGACCCTCTTGTTGTTTGCGGCAAAATGCCGTCAGCCTTTCACGCCGCCCAAAGCAACACCGCGGACGATGAACTTGGAAAGCAGCAGGTACACGATGATGACGGGCAGAATGGCGATAGCCACCATCATGTAAACCTTGCCCATATCAAACTTGAGGAAGTCTGCACTGCGCAGCTGTGCAATCAGGATGGGCAGGGTCTTTTTGTCGGCGCTGTCCAGCACCAGAGCGGGAATGAAGTAGTTGTTCCAGCTGGCCACGAAGGAGAAAATGGCCTGCACTGCCAGAGCGGGCTTCATAATGGGCAGCACGATCTTGTTGAAGGTGTAGAACTCGCCTGCACCGTCGATGCGGGCAGCCTCTACGATCTCCATGGGAAGGGAAGCGTCCAGATACTGCTTCATGAAGAAGAACACGGTGGGCGCTGCAATGCTGGGCAGAATCAGCGGGATAAAGCTGTTCTTCAGGCCCATCTTGGTGATGAGCTGCAAAAAGCCCAGAGCGGACACCTGCGTGGGCATGGTCATGATCAACAGGATAATGGCGAACGCGGCCTTTTTGAATTTGAAGTTATAGGCGTAGATGCCGTAGGCCGTCAGGGCCGAGAAGTACACGCTGAACGCCGCCGAGCAGGCAGAGACGATCAGGCTGTTGCGGATGCCGGTGATGACAGGGATGTTAGCATCGGCCAGCACGTTCTGGAAGTTGGTAATGAGCGATTTGCCCGGCAGCAGCGAGAAGCCTTTCTGGATCTCGAAGTGGGTGCGGGTGGAGTTAATCACCAGCACATAGAAGAAGAACAGGCACAAAAAGCTGATGAGCACCAGCACCAGATAACACCATGCGCGGCGTGCAGCCAGTGTTGCTTTTTCCGATTGATTTCTAGGAGTGTGTGCCATAATCATTTCCCTCCTTTTGCTGCCTTTTTGGCGGCGTTCAGTTCTTTGCGCTGGGCGCGGGTCAGGCCGTCATCCTCCTTGGTAAGGGAGAAGTAGACCACAACGCACAGCACTGCACACACGAGGAACAGCACCACCGAGACTGCACCGGCCATGCCGTAGTTCTTGCTGAACAGGTGGTTGTTCAGGTACATGATCATGGTGGTGGAGGTGCGGTCCGGGCCGCCCTTGCCGTTGGTCAAAATCTGCGGCACATCGAACATCTGCAGGCCGCCGATCATGGAGGTGATCATGACGTAAACAAGGATGGGACGGATCAGCGGAATGGTGATCTTCCAGAACATCTGGTTCGGAGTGCAGCCGTCCAGTTCAGCCGCTTCGTACAGGGTGGGGTCTACGCCCATGATGGCCGCCATCAGCATGATGGTGGTGTTGCCGAACCACATCAGGAAGTTCATCAGGCCGATCAGCCCGCGGTTGCCCCACACGGTGTTCAAAAAGCTGATGGGTGCATCGATCCAGCCCATGCTCTGCAGCACGGCGTTCACCGGGCCGTTGTCCGAGAACAGCGCGAAGAACAGCATTGCAAAGGCGGAGGCCATGATCAGGTTGGGCATGTAGATGACCGTCTTGAAGAAGGTCTGGCCCTTCAGCTTCAGGCGCAGGTCGGTGAACCATGCCGCCAGCAGTAGCGAGACGGCGATCTGCGGGATAAAGCCGATGATCCACAGGATCAGCGTGTTGCCAAAGTACTTGGGCAGATCGGTTGCGAACAGGGTAATGTAGTTTTTCAGGCCCACAAAGCTGGGGCCGATGATCTTCAGGCCGCTGCGGTAATATTCAAAAAAGCTGTAGTAAATGGTGGATGCCAGAGGGATCAGCTGGAATACCGCGAAGATGATGAAGAACGGCGCAATGAAGATGTAGCCCCATTTCGCGTAGCTGATCGACCCTTTCTTTTTCTTTTCTCCCATAAGGATCGCCTCCTGATAAATTTGCGGAAAGAACAGGGGCGGGCGGGAACAGCGTCCGGCCCGCCCCTGCGTATTCACTTTTCCGTTTTAGGGTCGGCTGCTATTATGCGGGCCACACCACGTCGGTCAGCTCAGGATACTTCTCCTTGATAGCGGTCTCGAAGTTTGCCTTTGCGGTATCTTCGTCCACGTTGCCGGTAAAGTAATCCTTGAATGCATTCTGGAAGCTCTCATTCAGGCCCTGATCGTACGGACCGGCGTTGGACATATCGATCTTGGCTGCAGCCTCTGCAAACAGAGCGATGTGGTTCTGGCCGCCCAGGAAAGCGGAGCTGTAATCGCTGTTTGCGATCTCGTTCATAGCCTTCTCGTTGTTGGTGTAGTCTTGCGTATCCATGGTGATCTGCTTCATGATGGCTTCATCGCAGGTCAGCTTCTGCATAACATCCTTAATGGTCTCGATGTTGTCGCTGCCGGCTGCGCCGCAGATCCAGGTGCCGCCCCAGTAGTAGGGCTGAGGGCCTTCGCACACAGCGTAATCGCCGTAGATACCGTTGCCAACTTCTTCCTTGCCGCCCTCAGCGACAGGAGTCTCCAGCGAGTTGCCCAGCAGGGTGAAGTTGATGCCCCAGGTGGAGTAGAAGAAGCCGAACACCTTACCGGTGGGACCCTGATCGGCTGCCCACTGGCTGTCCCACAGGCTGGACTTGTTGTTATAGCCCTTATCGGTGTACTCCTTGGTCTGATCGACCCACTTCATAATGTTCTCATCAACGGTAACGGTAGTGCCGGTGACCCACGGAGCTGCCACGTTGTTGGAGAAGGTGCGGTATGCATCATCAAAGCCGGACAGCATCTTGTAGCCCTTGGCAGCTGCCTGTGCAGCTACATCATTGAACTTATCCCAGTCGGACAGGTAGGTCTGCACTTCGGCGGGATCATCGGTGCCCAGAACATCCTTGGCAATGCTGCGGCGGTATGCAAACAGACCGGGAGTTGCCTGCCAGGTGGTGCCGCGCTGGCTGCCGTCCACACTAACGATGTCCTTGGTGTACTGGTACTGGCCAGCCAGATCGTCATCGGTCAGGCCGATGTCTGCCTTGACATCCAGAACGTAATCGGAATCCACATACTTCAGAGCATAGTCAGCCTCGATCAGGAAGATGTCGATCTTGTCGTCATCAGCAGCGCTGTCCTGACTCAGCAGGGCTTCGTCCAGCTTGTTCTGATAGTTGTTGTTCTCGTTGGCATTGATGGTCCACTTCACAACGGTGCCATCCTTCAGGGTGGTGGTGGACTTGTCGGCTGCGATCTCGGAAACTTCCGGATAGTAGTCGTTGAAGCGGCTCTGGAACTCATCATTCCAGCACCAGATGTTCAGCACCTTGCCCTGTGCTGCGGGAGCAGCGGAAGCAGCAGAGGAAGCCGGAGCAGAAGAAGCGGTGCTGGTGGAAGAAGAACCACCACAGGCAGCCAGAGCTGCACCAATGGTCACGGCACCGGAAGCGAGCAGGAAATTACGGCGAGAGATCTTTTTCATAAGGGTAAACCTCCTTCATGGTTTTCCATTATTTGCAAAAGTTTTCTTCATAAAAGGTTCCGTAGCAAGAGCCTTTAGAGACATATTAAAGAATGCTGACCGACCCGCCGTCCAGCAATTTGCCGGAAACACGGATCTGTTCGGGCAGGGTCACTCTTGGATGCTCGATGAGCTCAATGAGCTTGTCGGCAGCGGTGCGCCCCAGCGCGGTGGTGTTCTGCTGGTAAGTCACCAGCTGAGGCTTGACCACCCGCGAGAGGTAGATGCCGTCGTAGCCCATCACCGAAACATCCTCCGGGATCGAAAGGCCCGCTTCGTTGATGGCGTTGTAGCCGCCCAGCGCGGAGAAATCGTCCGGGAAGATGATGCAGGTAGGCGGCTGCGGAAGCTCCAGCAGCGCTTTGGTCTCGGCGGCACAGCGGTCGGCATCATGGTAGATGCCCTCCCGCACATAAGCTTCCGGGATCTTCAGGCCAAGCTCTTCGCAGGCCTGATAGAAACCTGCAACGCGGTTCTCGGTAACGGCGGTCTTTTCGCCGTGGATAAAGGCGATGCGGCGGTGGCCGCAGGCCCATGCCTGCCGCACCAGTGCCTTCAGGCCGAAAACGTTATCCGAGAGGATCGCCATGCGGTTATTGAACACATGATCGATCGTGACCACCGGCACCTCGCTGTTCACCAGCTCCACCACCTGCGGCTCGTAGAAGTTCACGCAGGCGATCACCACGCCGTCCACATTGCGGTAGCGGCAGTGCTCAAGGTAGCTCATGCTCTTGCCGCTGATATTGTGGTTGATAAAGGTGATGTCGTAGCCGTGTTTCTCGGCTTCCACCTTGAAGCTGTCCAGCACGGCGGAAAAGTATTCGTGGGTCAGGCCGCTCTGCCGTTCATCCACGAACAGAACGCCCAGATTGTAAGTACGGTTTGTTTTCAAGGAACGGGCGGCAGCATTGGGCAGGTAGCCCATACGGTGCGCTGCGGCCCGCACCCGTTCTCGTGTGGCAGGCGAGATATCCGGCTGGTCGTTCAGCGCCTTGCTGACCGTTGCCACCGATACGCCGCATTCCTTTGCCAGATCTTTCAGGGACGGCATCGCTCGTTTGCCTCCTTCCGAAGAACGTTTTACGGGGGATGTTCTCCGTCAAGTCCTTAATCGTTTTCGCAATTTCATGATAGCGTATTTTGTACGAAAAATCAAGCTCAAAAGAATAACTTTCATTGCTTTTGGCTCAATTTTGGCGTTTTGTTCGTTTCTGAAGAACCGAAATTGTGCATCTTGGATGGGTTTCGTTACATTTCGGTTAAAATCAAAAGATTTTCGTTGCGGTTTCGTTACGATTTTCGCCGTATATAATATTACCTATAAATTGTGTTTCAGCGTTTTCGCTTACAGGAAGCACAAAAAGCGTGCTTGAAATAAATTTTCTGAAAATCATGAAAACATACGTATTTATGAAAGATACTTTCAGAATTTTTTTAGAAAATCCTCTTGCTTTTTTGGCCTGCTTGGGCTATGCTAGAAGCAAAGAGAATGCTTTGATCGTCTGCCTTAATCGTTTTCGCAAAAGCGATGCCGCCGGGGCTGCCGGCAGCTGATAAGGAGGAAGCATTTATGAAATTCGGCCATTTTGATGATGCACGCAAAGAATATGTCATCACCACCCCGCGCACGCCTCTGCCCTGGATCAACTACCTTGGCAGCGAGGATTTCTTCAGTCTTGTCTCAAATACGGCGGGCGGCTACAGCTTTTACCGCGATGCGCGGATGCGCCGCCTGACCCGCTACCGCTATAACAGCTCCCCGCTGGATATGGACGGCCACCACATTTACATCAAGGATGGCGATACCGTCTGGAACCCCGGCTGGCAGCCCACCAAGACAGAGCTGGACAGCTACGCCTGCCGCCACGGTCTGGGCTATACCATTCTGGAGGGTGAGAAGAACGGTGTTTCCGCTGCGCAGGAGCTGTTCGTGCCCACCGGCGATGCCTGTGAGTTGGACCGCCTAACTTTGAAAAATAAGACGGATGCCATAAAAGAGCTGGATGTGTTCAGCTATGTGGAGTTCTGCCTGTGGGATGCCATTGACGACAGCTCCAACTTCCAGCGCAACTTCTCCACCGGCGAAGTGGAGGTGGAGCCGGCCATCATCTACCATAAGACGGAATACCGTGAGCGCCGCAATCACTATGCGGTATTCTGGAGCAATACGCCCGTTACCAGCTTTGATACCACCCGCGATGCCTTCTGCGGTGTGTATGGCGGCCCTGCAGACCCGCAGGCCGTCCACGCCGGGCACTGCTCCGGCAGCATCGCCCACGGCTGGGCACCGGTGGGCGCGCTGCACATCCATGTCACCCTTGCACCGGGTGAGGAAAAGAAGATCCTCTTCGGTCTGGGCTACATCGAGAACCCACAGGAAGAAAAGTTCACGGCTCCCGGTGTCATCAACAAGGAGCGTGCCCACGCCATGATCGCACGCTATGCCACCGATGCACAGGTGGACGCGGCCCGCAAGGCGCTGGCCGACCACTGGGAAGCTCTGCTCTCCACCTACCATCTGGAATCCGGCGAGGAAAAGCTGGACCGTATGGTGAACATCTGGCACCAGTATCAGTGTATGGTCACCTTCAATATGAGCCGCTCGGCCAGCTACTTTGAAAGCGGGACCGGCCGCGGCATGGGCTTCCGCGACAGCTGTCAGGATCTGCTGGGCTTTGTACACATCATTCCGTCCCGCGCACGGGAGCGCATTCTGGATATCGCCGCCACCCAGTTTGAGGATGGCAGCGCCTACCACCAGTACCAGCCTCTGACCAAGAAAGGCAACCGCGATATCGGCACCGGCTTCAACGATGACCCGCTGTGGCTCATTGCCGGCACTGCCGCCTATCTGCGCGAGACCGGCGACTGGTCTATTCTGGACGAGCAGGTGCCCTTTGATAATGATGCCAGCAAGGCACAGAGCCTGATGGAGCATCTGCGCCGCAGCTTCAACTTTACCGTCACCCACCTTGGCCCCCACGGCCTGCCGCTCATTGGCCGCGCCGACTGGAACGACTGCCTGAACCTGAACTGTTTCTCGGAGCACCCGGGCGAGAGCTTCCAGATCACCGGTCCCAGCGAAGGCCCTGTGGCCGAAAGCGTGTTCATTGCGGGCATGTTCGTCAAGTACGGCCACGAGTACGCCGAACTGTGCGACCACCTGAACCTTGCCGATGAAGCCGCTGCGGCCCGCAAGGCCGTGGACGGCGTGGAACAGGCGGCCCTGACCTCTGGCTGGGACGGCGCATGGTTCCGCCGCGCCTACGATGCTTTTGGCAAGCCTGTTGGCAGCAAGGAGTGCACCGAGGGCCAGATCTTCATTGAGCCGCAGGGCATGTGCGTCATGGCTGGCATTGGCAAGGAGACCGGTCAGGCCGCGCAGGCATTGAAGAGCGTAGAGGAACGGCTGGATACCAAGTACGGTGTGGTTCTGCACCAACCTGCATACACCAGTTATCAGCTCAATCTGGGCGAAATTTCCAGCTATCCTCCGGGATACAAGGAGAACGCCGGTATCTTCTGCCACAACAATCCGTGGATCAGCTGTGCCGAAGCCGTTCTGGGGCATGGCGACCGGGCCTTTGAGGTGTACCGCAAGACATGCCCGGCCTACATCGAGGATATTTCCGAGATCCACCGCACCGAACCCTATGTTTACAGCCAGATGGTGGCCGGTAAGGATGCCCCCACCTTTGGCGAAGCAAAGAACAGCTGGCTGACCGGCACTGCCGCATGGACCTTCTTCAATGTGAGCCAGTATATCCTTGGCATCCAGCCCACGTTGGACGGCCTGAAGGTAGACCCCTGTATCCCACACACGCTGGGCGGCTTCACCGTTACCCGCCGCTACCGGGGCGCAACCTATCACATTGCAGTGGATAATACCGCTGCAGTCCAGTACGGTGTGAAAAACGTCGCTGTGGATGGCAAGCCCATTGAGGGCAGCCTGCTGCCGCTGGCACCAGAAGGTGCTGTGGTAGAGGTGCAGGTGACCATGGGATAACCTTTACTGCATTCGTTCAATTTTCCGAAGAATACAAAAAATCCGAACCCTTCTCCTATCGAGAAAAGGTTCGGATTTTCTATTTTAGCGGCAGCCTCCCGGTAGACATTCCTACGGGTTGGGAACTGCGGCGGAATCTGGCGGTCAGGGCCTTACGGGTTGCGTTTGCTGATTTTTCTACAACCCCTTGGCAGGGCTTTGAAAAATCAGAACGCGGCCCCAACAATTCCTCCCTGTTTCAGCCGCTGGCTGCGGTCGTCGTCGTTGCTGTTCAAGTCCTCTTCCGCACCGAAAAAGAAAAACCAGTACACATTGTGTACTGGTTTTTCTTGGTGCAGTAAAGCAATCCAAATCCGAACCATTTCCCTCGGATGCAACTTCTGTCGCTTCTCCAAAGGTCACGGTCTGTGTCCCTTCTTTATAGTTAAAGGTAATGAGAACCTTATCATCATACAGGTAAATCGCATTGATGAAGGTATCCACCAGTGCCTGCCGCTGGTCTTTCAGGCTCATGTCCAGCTTGCGGAACCGGAGCAACCAAAACCGGATGAACTCTTCGGTCACTTTCGGCTTCGCCAGCTTCTCTTCCGCAATGCGGGCTTCAAGCTCACGCTTGGTTTCTTCCAGTTGCTCCAACCGCTCCTTGGTGGAACTGGTCAGGATTCCAGCCTGAATCGCATTGAGCATATTCTGGATACCCGATTCCGCATCCCGGAGCTGCTTCTCATAGAGGGGAATGTTGGTATTCTCCTTGTTTTGCAGTTCCATCACCTTGGCGATGATAGATTCCATGGCGGCATCGTCTTTGACAAGCTGCATCGTCTGGTTGACCACCAGATCTTCCAGCCACTGTTTACGGACGGTCTTTTTCTTGCAGCCCTTGTGCTTTTTGGCAGTGGCACATTTATAGTAGCGGTGGACTTCACCCGTCCGGCTCGTGCCGCTTTCGCCAAACATCAACGCCCCACAGTAGCCGCAGAACAGCTTGGTGGTGAGCAGGTAGTCATCCTCTGCCTTTCTACGGGCAGGGGCTTTCTTGTTTTTGGCGATTTTCTCCTGCACATCCTCAAACAGTTCCAGCGGAATGATGGGCGGGATAGCATCCGGTACGACCACATCCCGGAATTTCAGTTCTCCGATGTACCGCCGGTTTTTGAGCATATGTTCGACGCTGTTATAGGTAAACGCACCGCCCACCGGGTTCTTGATGCCGTTTTCGTTCAGCCAGTCCCGGATCTCCTTCATGGTGGAGCCTTCATTGTACTTCTTGAACGATTCCAGCACAAAAGGCGAGGTGAGAGGGTCAATATGGAACTTCCGTTCCGAATCCAGCGTGTAACCAAAGGTTCCACGACCACCGTTGCAGCGTCCTTTCAGGATGTTCTCGGTCTGTCCACGCACGACCTTCTCGGCAAGGTCAGCGGAATAATACTCGGCATAACCTTCCAGCACCGATTCCAGAATGATGCCCTCCGGCCCCTCGGAGATGATCTCGGTGGCAGACATGAGCTTGACACCATTCTTCTTCAGCTGGGTCTTGTACCGGGCACTGTCGTAGCGGTTCCGGGCAAAACGGTCAAGCTTCCAGACCAGCACAATGTCAAACAGCTTTTTGTCGCTGTCTTTTATCATCTGCTGAAACTCCGGGCGGTTGTCCGTCTTGGCAGAGATGGCACGGTCAATGTAGTGCTTGACGATGGTGATGCCATTCTTTTCCGCATAGGCCGTGCACTCCCGAATCTGACCTTCGATGGATTCTTCGCGCTGGTTATCCGATGAATAGCGGGCATAGATCACGGCGGTCATGGCGGGCACCTCCTATTTACACATCATCGAACGGTGGAACGTTCATCTTAAGCAATGTTTCGTATAATGTATATATCACATTTTGCTGAAGATTGCAAGAAAAAATTTTTTACGAAAATTCCGCTAACAATTCGACTTTTTAACGCAACGACAGTAGCGATGAATTGCATATTACAAATATACTATTTGAATGTTGCGCAAATTTTTGTCTTGTGACGGTTTATCACGGATGCTCACTCCATCAAATCCGGTAGAATTTCCACAAACGTCTTATAGAAATCATAAATTTTTCCGTTTTCCTGTGCACAGAGCAGAAAACGGCTAATGATTGCGCCGGTACGGTGCGATTTCTGAACGTGTGTCAAGTGTTCGGCTAAGTCATTTGGAAAGCCGACAGTCACTTCTTCTTTCATCAAAAAAGTCACATATCGTGTTGATTGCTTTTGCCAAAGAATACTCGATTCCGGGAACGCAGAACACATCTCGGCAGAGATGGTAAGCCCGCGTCGTTCCTGCGGCAGTGTCTGCGTGTGCTGCACCCGCGAGTAAAGGTATGGATCTTCGATATATTGACACAGTTTGTCTCGCTCGATCAAGTCAAAAGACACGATGCACTCTGTATCAATATCTGACTTCTGATAAGGGTGCTCTCTCAAATCAGTCAGTGTTTTCACCGCTTGTATATGGCAGCGCAGTTTCTTTATTCGACGAGCAAGCAGCTCTTGCTGCTGTTCCAGTTCTGAAAGCTTTTCAGTAAAAAGTTTTCCATGCTGCTCCGGGGATGAGCCATCCATTTCACGGATCTCCTTCAACTGTAAACCAAGATTCTTATAGAAAACCACATCGGAGATCGTCATCAAATCCTCAATGGTGTACTCCCGATAACGATTTTCCCTTCCTTTTTCCGGGTGCAAAACACCCTTGTCTTCCCAATACCGGAGCGTGGAAGCCGGTATATCAAAAAAATGGGCGATTTCTCCAATCTGAAATTTCAAAGCCATAATTTACCCTCCCGATAATACCATAACATATTACCTGTTGACCTTCAAGTAGCTTGAAGGTTTATAATGGGAACAGGAGGGAACTATTATGGAAAACGCTTTGATTTTTGCTTCTGAAAAAGAGGTGCAGTTCGGAAAGCTTCTGAAATTTATCATACCGACTTATCTGACCTCACTGTTTAACACTGTTTATACCATTATTGACGGCATTTTTGTTTCTGCCTATGTCGGAACAAATGCACTGGCTGCCATTAACATCGTTTATCCTATTGTGAATGTGCTGACCGGCATTGCGCTTGTGTTTGCTACCGGCGGCAGCGCAGTTGCGGCTTTGCATATCGGCGGAAACAGAAAAGAGGAGGCAAGCCACGCCTTTTCTGTCAGTTCTGTTGCGGCTGTTCTGCTGAGCTGCCTTGTTTCTCTGATCGTTCTTACAAATTTATCAACGATTCTGTCCCTGCTCGGTGCAACTGATGTAACGATAGCAGGGTGCAAAACCTATGCACTTTGGTGGCTTTGGGCTACGCCTGTCGTGATAGGGAAAGAGCTGTTCACTTACTTTATTCGGGTAGACGGTTCTCCCGCATACAGTTTTGTAACAGCGCTGTCTGGCGGTGTTCTGAATATTGTTCTTGACTATGTTCTGGTCGGACGTATGCACATGGGTATCTATGGGGCTGCGCTGGCTACGATTTTAGGCTTGGTACTGTCGTTTCTCATGGGCATCTACTATTTTGCCCGGAAATACAAAGCCCTGTCCTTTACACTGCATGGCCTATCCGCAGGGTTGGCGCTGCGCTGCATGGTGAACGGTGCATCCGAATTTGTGGATCAGCTTGCCATTGCGATCACGACGATCGTATTTAACCGCACCGCACTTGCTTTCGCCGGTGAAGACGGCGTAGCGGCGGTTTCCATCATTATGTATCTACAATTTCTGTTTATTGGTGTCTATTTTGGATTTTCCATGGGCATGGCACCTCCGCTGAGTTATGCATACGGAGATAGAAAGATAGATGTTTGTCGAAAGCTGGAGCAATATGCACATCGTTTTTTCGCAATCGCTCCTCTTGTTATCTATGCGCTGACCTATTTTCTTGCTCCGGTCGGTGTGTCATGCTTTGCGAATACCGCTAGTCCTGTATTTCCCATTGCCGTATCCGGGATGAGGATTTACGGACTTGGGTTTCTGTTTTCAGGAATCAATATTTATGCTGCGGTTCGGATGATGGCATACGGAAAAGGATATTTTTCCGGCTTGATCACTTTTTTGCGTTCATTTGCTCTGCTGCTTCTGTTCCTGACCGTACTGCCGCAGAAATTCGGTCTAACAGGCGTATGGCTTGCTGTTCCTGCGGCAGAAGTTCTGACGCTACTCGTTGCAGTATGGTTTCTACGCCCGATTCAACGGTAGAGAAAAGAGCAGTGGCTTACCATAATTGTTCTTGCTACTGGTGGTATAAGAATCTACTGCAAACGGAAAATGTGGTTCTATCCTGATTCACATAGCGTATTTTTTCCTAAAGCCACAAGATGTGTCATACTTTCCTTGCTTCACTTCAATAAATTTTTCAAAACCCTCTTGACGCATTCTACATGCCGTGGTATTTTTCTTGTAAATCCCATTGATTTTGTGGATTGGTTCAAATTCATCCACAAGATGTGGTCGTGTTCATTTTGAACACAGCCACAGAAAGTGGTTGGTTATCACCGTGAGACCCACTACTTCCGTGAGGAAAAGTCCACGAAAGAACTTACCGCCCCGCAACACACCCGATCTATTTTGCCGCCGATTCACCCGACAAAATCATCGCTGCGCTGCGTGGGCGGTATTTTTCTTTTTCACAAATAAAATCTTATGTGGTTGTACAAGTCTCTGAAATTTGTTTTTAGTTGTTGACTGTACAACTCCAAAGTGTTATCCTTGTGCTTGAAAGAAGCAGGACGTAGTGTCCGCACTGCACCCGACTTTCTTCATACTGTACCTTGAATCCTTCATAAGCCGTCTGAACGTGATACCGTGCGATGACCTCACACTTTCCGTGAGCGAGCCGGACAACGCCGCTGCACAAACAGGGGCAGGAACTGCGTTCGGAGCAAACGGTGACCCACATACATGAGCAGCACAACCTCTACTTATTTTTTGCGCCTTAACAATTCTGAAACAATTACCCAGAAACGGTTTTGAGCGCAGCGGTAGAGGGCAAGAACCGTCCCGTGGCCACAAATTTTCAATTCTTGAAAATTTTTTGTCCATCCGGGACTTCACTTCTGCAATGCGTCCGCATTTCCGAAGTGATCTTGTTGGGGCGTGCCTGCCCCAAACCCTGCTTAGAACGGACGAGGAGGAATTGTGTCAATTTGACGCAATTCCTCCAACTTATAGAGAGAAACAGAGTGTTCCCGACGGGGAACGCCCTATTGTACATATCGCTATTGTCTGTGGTCTTTGGCAGGGTGCGTCCTATTCAGGGACGCACCCTGTTTTTATTTTGAGCCTTCACCGACTTTTTGAGATTCCGCCCTCTGCTTCCCGAATCAGAATCGTCAGCCGCTTCTGAACGCTATCATCTGCTGTGACGGTCAGATGAATTTTGCCCGCTGCTTCTCCTGCACGGACCACCGCCATGCAGCAGCCGCAGCATGGCAGGGGAGCCCAGCAGGCCGATGAGCAACAGCACCACACCGGCAACGGCGCTGATAATGGCCGCCGAGTGGACGGTCTTTTCCACGTCCTTGGGGTGGCGCGCACCGTAAAAACGCGCCACCAGCAGGTTGGAAAGCGCCAGCGGCAGACTGACCAGAAAGATCTGCTTGGCCAGAGGGCCTTCCGTCAGCGTATTCGTTTGAGAACTCATACTCTTTTTCCCTTTATCCTATATATCCCTAAACCGTGCCCGCGCACACCGGGGCACAGCCTCTTTTATAAGGCACTACGCTACTTTTGCAAGATGGAAACGGCAAAATGGCGCAAAAAAAACACGGCACCCGGCGGGGCGTCGTGTTTTTTGCGGAAAATATCTCAGCCCAGGTCCTCACCGTTGGTGGCAATGACCTGCTTGTACCAGTCAAAACTCTTTTTCTTATAGCGGTTCCCGGTGCCGGAGCCGTCGTCGTTGCGGTCCACGTAGATAAAGCCGTACCGCTTGCGTAGTTCGCCGGTGGTAAAGGACACCACGTCGATGCAGCCCCACGGGGTGTAGCCCAGCAGGTCCACGCCGTCCAACTCCACGGCCTTTTTCATCTCCTCGATGTGGGCGCGCAGGTAGTCGATGCGGTAGCTGTCGTCACAGGTGTGGTCGGGCTGGAGTTTGTCGATGGCGCCGAAGCCGTTCTCCACGATAAACAGCGGCTTCTCGTACCGCTCGTACAGGGTGGCCAGTGCGTAGCGCAGGCCCACCGGGTCGATCTGCCAGCCCCAGTCGCTGGCCTTGACGTAGGGGTTCGGCACGGTGTGGGCATTGCCGCCGCTGATGCCGTCGCTCTCCACGGCCACGTCCGAACGCACCGCGTTGCTCATGTAGTAGCTGAAGCCCAGATAGTCCACAGCACCCTCGGCCAGAATGGCCTCGTCGCCCGGCTCCATCACCGGGGCAGTGCCCTCGCGCTCCCATTCCTTCTTAGCGTAGGCGGGGTAGTGACCGCGGCAGTGCACATCCGCAAAGTAGTAGCGCTCGTGCATGGATTCCAGCGCCAGCATCACGTCGTCCGGGTTGCAGGAGTAGGGATAGTACGGCACAAAGGAGCACATGCAACCGATCTGGAAGTCCGGGTTGATGGCATGGCCCTTTTTGACCACGAGGGCCGAGGCCACCAGTTCGTGGTGTACCACCTGATACAGGGCCTTCTTCTTGTTCTCGAACTGGGAGAACCGCACGCCGGAGTTGGTCCAGCCAAAGATGTCGTTGGTGGTGTTGCTCTGGTTGTTGATCTCGTTGAAGGTCATCCAGTACCTGACCTTGTGTTTGTAGCGCTCCATCACAGTGACGGCGTAGTGCACGAAGAAGTCGATGCACTTGCGGTTGTACCAGCCGCCGTACTCCTTGGCAAGGGCGTAGGGCATCTCAAAATGGCTCAGGGTGATCACCGGCTGGATGCCGTACTTGAGCAGTTCGTCAAACAGATCGTCGTAGAACTGCAGACCGGCCTCGTTGGGCTGCTGCTCGTCCCCGCGGGGGAAGATGCGGCTCCACGAGATGGAGGTGCGGAAACACTTGAAGCCCAGTTCGGCAAACAGCTTCACATCTTCCTTGTAGGTGTGGTAGAAGTCGATGCCCTCGTGGTTGGGGTAAAATTCGCCGGGCACAATGCCATCGGTGATGCGGCGGGCCACACCGTTGGCACCGCCGGTCATCACGTCGCTGACGGACGGGCCGCGGCCATCGGCGTTCCAGCCGCCTTCCAGCTGATGGGCAGCAACGGCACCGCCCCACAAAAAGTTTTCAGGAAGCATATTCTTTCTCCTTGGTCAAATGTATATCAGTTTTTCTGGGATTCTTTTTCGTCGCAGCCCACCACCTGCACCAGAACAATGGTGATGATAATGGTGGCCAGCACGCCGATCATCATGCCGGTAAAGGAAGAGGGATTGGCGTCGCTCATGGCGTTGACGGTGGTCAACAGGCCGGGCAGACCAGCGTATACATAGTACTTGGTGTTGAAGAAGCTGATGATCAGCGCACCGATGGCACCGCCGATGCAGCCGCAGACGAAGGGCTTCTTCAGGCGTAGGGTCACGCCGTAGATGGCGGGCTCGGTGATGCCGAAGATGCCGGTCAGGCCAGCGGACAGGGAAACGTTCTTGATGTCGGCCTTTTTGGTCTTGAGGAACACGCCGAAGCAGGCAGCAGCCTGTGCGATGACGGCGCAGGTCTGGAATGCCTGAAAGGAATCGCAGCCGTAGTTGGCAAAGTTGGCAAGGCACATGGGAGTGACGCCCCAGTGCACGCCGAAGATGACGAACACCTGCCAGATGCCGCCCACCAGAATGGCGGCCAGTGCGGGAACGTTGTTGGCAAGGAAGTTGTAGGCAGCAGCAATGGCGTTTGCCAGCACATTGGACACCGGGCCGATGACCAGAATAGTCAGGGGAACCATAACAATGGTGCAGATAAAGGGCACAGCCAGCGCCTTGATGATGTCGGGCAGATGCTCGTCCAGCCAGTGCTCCAGCCAGCTGAGCACCAGCACCAGGAACAGCGGCGGCAGCACGGTGGAGGTGTAGGTGGTCTGGCTCATGGGGAAGGCCAGGAACTTGATGACCTCACCGTCTGCGATGCGGGCAGCGATGGAAGCCCAGTCCGGGTTGACCAGCGCCATGCAGCACCACATGGCAATGAAGGTGTTACACTTGAAGTGCTTGGAAGCAGTGACGGCGATCATGACCGGCAGGAAGGTGAAGGGCGTCCAGCTGATGAAGCTGAGCACGGAATACGTACCGGTGGCCGCAAAAGCGGGGAAGAAGTGGGTAATGATGATCAGTGCGCCTTGCACCAGACCGGCTGCGGCCAGAATGTACACAAAGGGTGCGAACACGGCGGACATGGTGGCGATGATGCGGCTGCCGAGGCCCTGCTTGACTTCCGGCGCGGCAGCGGTGCTGTTGTCCAGATCCAGCAGCTGGGCCAGTGCTTCGTACACGTCCTTGGCATGGGTGCCGATGACCACCTGATACTGGCCGCCGCTTTCCATCACCTTGATGACGGCGGGCATCTCGGAGATCTGTTTGGTCACTTCGTCCGAGGGTGTTTCCCTCAGCACCAGACGCAGGCGGGTGGCACAGTGGGTCGCGCTGAGGATATTGTCCTTGCCGACGGCGGCACAGATGTCGGCGGCAAGCTTTGTGTAATCGCGGATTTTGTTTGCCATGATGTTCTCTCCTTTTCATCAGATCATGGGTTTGCCTTGTGTCCTCATTATACAGAGGAAAAACCGCATTGTCAGCTGATTTGATGCGCCAAAAAACAAAAATGTGCAGAAAAAACAGCTTGTTTTTTCTGCACATGGATACAAACATCTGTACAAATTGACGGAGCGTTTCTGCGGTCACTCCAGCAGGCGGTTGTACACCCGGCGGGCCAGTGCTTCCAGCAGGTAAAGTGCAGGCATCTGACTGGTCAGGTCGTAGCTTTCGGTGGTCACGCGGTGCACGGAACTGTAGTACGGCAGGGTGATGTCGGAAAGCTTTGCCGCAGAACTCTGGTCGGAACAGGTAATGGCGATCAGTCCGGCGTTTTTCTCCTTCAGCTGCCGGGCCAGATGCAGCACCTGCTTCGTTTCGCCGGATACCGAAAGAATGACGGCTGCGATGGTGGTGTTGGGCGTGACGGTGATGGGATAGAACGGGTCGGTCACGCCCAGCGCGAATTTGCCCAGATTGGACAGATACCGTGCACCATACTCGGCTATGCTGCCGGAATTGCCGATGCCCACCAGAAACACCCGCTCTGCCCGTGCGATCATACCGGCGGCTTCGTCCAGCGCTGCATCGTATTCCGGCGTGCCGACTTTCCACAGAAAGTTCTGCAACTCGCCCAGCGTGTCCGGCAGACGGGATCCCTGCGCGGAACCGGCCTGCTCCTTCAGCTTCCATTTGAATTGCGCATAACCGTCACAGCCCACCTTTTTGCAGAAGTGCAGCACTGTGGTGGTGGAAACGTGCGCTTCCGCTGCCAACTCCCGGATGCGCATGAAGGGCACCGTGTTCGGATGCTCGATGATGTACTGGTAGACCAGCAGTTCCAACTCGTTCAGATTTTTGATCTGCTGCGGGGTGAATAGTTCCATGAAAAGGCTCCCTCCTTGTCCCGATATCTGTCCTTATTATAGCAAAAGGAAGAACGGAAAAACAGGGCGAACATTTCCGTTTGCATTTTTAGCGCGGCTGTGCTATACCGTTTTATACTGACAGCATCAGTATGTGCGATCGTAGCTCAGCTGGATAGAGCCTTCATTCTGCTTTCCGAAGAAAACAAAAAATCCGAACCCTTCTCCTATCGAGAAAAGGTTCGGATTTTCATTGTTTGGTGCGAGGGAGGGGACTCGAACCCCCAAGGATAAACCACA
>ENA-OWOF01000146-OWOF01000146.1-gut-metagenome-genome-assembly--contig:-NODE-146-length-30618-cov-13.000262_pt1 | contig 30618 bp, 28 predicted proteins | sample MGYA00248255_ERZ651790 | MGnify/ENA primary metagenome ERZ651790 (study PRJEB26908, sample SAMEA4031711) | gut metagenome | biome: gut; feature: normal infant; material: stool | place: China | collected...
GACGTAGACGAGACCATCGATGTGATCCGTCGCGTAAAATACGACAATGCCTTTACCTTTATCTATTCCAAACGAACCGGAACACCGGCTGCAGCCATGGAGCAGGTGCCGGAGGAACTGGTAAAGGAGCAGTTTGACCGGGTGCTTAAGACCGTGCAGGAGACAGCCAGAGAACAGGTATCCAGGTATCAGGGACAGACCTGCGATGTGCTGGTAGAAGAGATCAATGAAAATGACAGTTCCTTAGTGACCGGAAGAATGTCAAATAATACGCTGGTACATTTTCCGGGAGATGCATCACTGGTGGGAAAGCTAGTGAATGTTTCACTGGATGAATGCCATGGATTTTACTATATGGGGCATATGGTTCGTTCATGACTCTGATGATCCTAAGGTCTTTCACCCACCTATGAGCAAGCTCATGTGGGCTTAGACCTTTTGACCCTGGCATCATAGATATGACAGGCGAATAAATAGTAAAAGGGAATCGAAATGGAAGAACAAGAGAAGAAAAAGAGAATAGAACTGGAACAGGAACAGGACATGTCCTGGAAAATGTATCAGATTCTGACGATAACGGCGTGCACCGCAAATCTGATCGGAACAATCTGCAATTTCTGTATTCACGGTACGAAACTGCCGACCATAATCTGCGGGATATGCCTGCTGATGATCGTGATCATCGGCATTGTCGGATGGACTACGAAAAAGGTGCAAATACCGGCGGTCTTGATCATATTACTACTTGTATGGTTTGAATTTCCTTATTTGTATTATTGCTACGGGGATGCCTCTATCGTATATCTGATTCTGGGAGTCGTTGGACTGGCGATATTTTTTCCGAGAAATGTGGTGATCGTTTCTTTTGCAGTTACAATGCTGGACTATCTGGTGATCATGATGAGCAGCTTTGGACGGCCTTCCGTATGGAGAAATATGGACGAAGCGGGTAAAATAGGAACTACGCTTGGATCCTTTGCTATTGTGGGAGTGTCTGTATTTGCCATGATATTTGAATTGCTCAGAAGATACGAGGAACAACGAAAGCAATTGCTGAGTCTGAGTGAGGATCTGAACTTTGCAGCGAACCATGATCCTCTGACTAGGCTGTATAATCGTCGCTATCTTGTAAATCAGGTGAATGAATGGATGTGCAAGCCGGGCAAGAACTTCTGGATCGTACTTATGGATGTAGATGATTTCAAGGCAGTCAATGATACCTATGGGCATGTATATGGGGATGATGTACTGCGGGAAGCCGGCAGACTGATGCTGGAAGAAATGATGGGAAAAGGAATCGCAGCCCGGTTCGGCGGCGAGGAGTTTATGCTGGTGTTTGAACAGGATGATCGAGAACAAGTGTTACATTCATTCCGGAATATCCAGGAAGGCTTAAAGAGATATTCCCAGAATACCAGACAGACAGATATTACCATAAGCGGTGGAATGGAGCGTTATGAGGCTGATAAACAGCTGGATCTATTGTTTACGTCTGTGGACCGGAAATTATATACTGCCAAAAATAACGGTAAAAACCGTATTGTAGAATAGGTTTAAAATAGCTTTAAAATAATAAAAAAGTCTTGCAAAGCTCAAAAAATAGAGCTATGATAAGACCCGTGTGATTTTATAAAAATTTTATAATTTCACACGGGTCTTTTTACTGAGGAGATTATATTGAGGAGAATGTTATGGAAAAATTGAAACCGAAGCTTTTCTCTGTGATGAAAAGCTACACGAAGGAACAGTTTGTAAAAGATGTGATCGCAGGTATCATTGTAGCGATCATTGCCCTGCCCTTATCCATTGCACTGGCACTGGCTTCCGGAGTAACACCGGAAAAGGGTATTTATACAGCAATCACCGCTGGCTTTGTGATCTCTTTCTTAGGTGGCAGCCGTGTACAGATCGCAGGCCCTACTGCGGCATTTGCCACCATTGTAGCAGGAATTGTAGCGAAGAACGGGATGGACGGTCTGATCATAGCGACATTGTTAGCGGGTGTGATCCTGATCCTGATGGGTTTCTTACGACTTGGCAATCTGATCAAGTTTATACCTTATACGATCACCACCGGTTTTACTTCCGGTATTGCTGTGACGATCTTTATCGGACAGATCAAGGACTTCCTGGGACTGAGCATTGTCAGCGAAGAGCCGCTGATCGAGACCATGGATAAACTGAAAGCAGTATTTCAGTTCATCTCCACCACAAATGTGCAGGCGCTGCTTGTAGGTGTGATCAGTCTCCTGATCCTGATCCTGTGGCAGTATCTGCCGGGCTTTTGCAAGAAGATTCCCCCTTCTCTGATCGCGGTACTGGTGGGAAGTGCCATGGTAGCACTGCTTAACATGAATGTTAATACAATTGGAGATCTGTATGAGATTTCCAATAAGCTTCCGTCCATTTCTCTGCCCGCTTTCAGCCTGAAAACGGTACAGAACGTCCTGCCGGATGCTTTTACCATCGCGATTCTGGCGGCCATTGAGTCATTGCTTTCCTGCGTGGTAGCGGACAGTATGGTGAACAGCAGACATCGTTCCAATATGGAACTGATCGCCCAGGGTGCCGGCAACATTACCTCTGCATTGTTCGGCGGAATCCCCGCCACCGGTGCCATCGCGAGAACTGCGGCCAATGTGAAAAACGGCGGACGTACCCCTATTGCCGGTATGGTGCATTCCGTGACCCTTTTGTTGATTCTGGTAGTACTGATGCCTTATGCGGCACTGATCCCCATGCCCACCATTGCAGCTATTCTGTTCATGGTGGCTTACAATATGTGCGACTGGCGTAAATTTGTAGGTCTGTGCAAGACCGCACCCAAGAGTGATATTATCGTTCTGGTGACCACATTTGTACTGACTGTCGTATTCGATCTGGTAGTAGCGATTGAGGTAGGTATTTTATTGGCAGCCATTCTGTTCATGAAGCGTATGAGCGATGTGACGGAAGTGGAAGGCTGGAAATACGTGGATGAGGATGATGATGCGGACAGCCTGTCCTTAAGAGTCGTACCTCACAACACCATGGTCTACGAAGTGAGTGGTCCCTTATTCTTCGGTGCAGCGGACAAGATCCTGAAGATCACATTAGACGAGAAGATGAACTGCCTGGTACTGCGTATGCGCAGTGTGAGCGCCATTGATGCCACAGCCATGCATAATCTGGAGCAGTTATATGCAGACTGTAAGAAGAAAAACATCCAGATCATTCTGTCCCATGTAGGGGAACAGCCCATGCATGTCATGGAGAAGAGCGGATTTCTAGATAAGGTGGGCAGAGAAAATGTCTGTGCCCATATTGATGATGCACTGGAACGTGCAGCAAAGCTGCAGTAAGTGTGAAAAACTATCATTTTTCATAAGGGTTCTTTAATTTACAACCTCAATATTTTGTGCTAAGATAGATGCGGATACGCAAGCTTTTGCGTGTCCGCTTTGTCGTGGATCCTTTTTACAGAACAGGAGAAGATCATGGCTGAATTGACACCAATGATGCAAAAATATATGGAGACCAAGGAGCAGTATAAGGACTGCATCCTTTTTTATCGTCTGGGAGATTTCTATGAAATGTTTTTCGACGATGCGCTGGTGGCTTCCAAAGAACTGGAGATCACACTGACGGGAAAAAGCTGTGGCCTGGAGGAACGTGCGCCCATGTGCGGTATTCCTTACCATGCCGTGGAAGGCTATCTGTCCAAACTGGTAAGCCGTGGCTATAAAGTAGCTATCTGTGAACAGGTGGAGGATCCGAAGCTTGCCAAGGGACTGGTGAAGAGGGAAGTGATCCGTGTGGTGACACCCGGTACCAACTTAAACGTACAATCACTGGAAGCCGGCAAAAATAATTATCTGCTGAGCATCGCCTATACTTCGGACGGTATCGGTATCTCCGCGGCAGATGTAACTACCGGTGATTATTATGTGACGGAAGTTGAAGATTTGAAAAAATTAAATGATGAACTGATGAAGTACGAACCTTCTGAAATCATCTGCAACGAGGCATTTTTAGTCAGTGGCTTTGATGTGAATGACTTAAAGTCCCGCTTACATATCTCCGTCAATGCGCTGGAATCCCATATGTTCGATGATGACGGGTGCAGACGGATCCTTATGAAGCATTTTAAGGTAAATACGCTGATCGGACTTGGCGTCGAAGAATTCCCTACGGGACTTTTAGCGGCGGGAGCACTGTTGCAGTATCTGTATGATACACAGAAGACGGATCTGGAGCATTTTACCCATATTTATCCCTATCTTACCAGCAAATATATGCTGCTGGACAGTTCCACCAGAAGAAATCTGGAACTGACGGAGACCCTCAGAGAGAAGCAGAAGAGAGGTTCACTTTTGTGGGTGTTAGACAAGACGAAGACTGCCATGGGCGCCAGGCTTCTGCGCAATTATATTGAACAGCCATTGATTGAGAAGGATGAGATGGAGAAACGTCTGGATGCTATCCAGGAGCTGAATCAGGACTCTATCTCCAGGGATGAGATCCGGGAATACTTAAATCCCATCTACGATCTGGAGCGACTGCTCAGTAAGGTGACTTATAAGACGGCAAATCCCAGAGATCTGATCGCATTTCGGAATTCCCTGGAGATGCTGCCGCCTATTAAGACGGTGTTGTCTGCATTTGAAAAAGATGAACTGACGGAAATCCGGGAGCAGATTGACGGACTGGAGGACATCTATCAGCTGATCGATGAAGCAATCATTGAAGAACCGCCGATCTCCATAAGGGAAGGTGGAATGATCAAAGATGGGTTCGATGAGACCATAGACAGACTGCGAAGCGCCAAGCATGACGGAAAACAGTGGCTGGCACAGTTAGAGGAAGAAGACAGAGAACGTACCGGAATCAAGAATCTGAAGATCAAATATAACAAAGTATTCGGTTATTATTTCGAGGTGACCAATTCTTACAAGGATCTGGTGCCGGAGGACTATATCCGCAAGCAGACTCTGGCAAATGCGGAACGATATACCACACCGCGGTTGAAGGAATTGGAGGACACTATCTTAAATGCGGAGGACAAGCTCCAGACGCTGGAATATGATGTGTTCTGCAGAATAAGGGATACCATTGCTCAGGAACTGGTCCGCATCCAGAACACCGCGAAAGCGATTGCAAAGCTGGATGTGTATGCGTCTCTGTCGTTGGTTTCGGAGCGCAATCATTATGTACGTCCGAAGTTAAATGAAAAGGGTGTTATTGACATCAAGGACGGAAGACATCCTGTGGTGGAACAGATGATCACCAATGATATGTTTATTGCCAATGACACTTTTCTGGATAATGGCAGTCATTGTATCAGTGTCATTACCGGTCCCAATATGGCAGGTAAGTCCACATACATGCGTCAGACGGCACTGATCGTACTGATGGCGCAGATCGGGTGCTTCGTCCCTGCCAGAACCGCTAATATTGGTATTGTAGACCGAATCTTTACCCGTGTGGGAGCTTCGGATGATCTGGCCAGCGGTCAGTCCACTTTCATGGTGGAGATGAATGAGGTGGCGAATATCTTACGGAATGCCACTTCCAAGAGCCTTCTGATCTTAGACGAGATCGGAAGAGGTACTTCCACTTTTGACGGATTGAGCATTGCCTGGGCAGTGATCGAACATATCAGCAACCGCAAGCTTTTAGGAGCCAAGACGCTGTTCGCCACCCATTACCATGAGCTGACCGAGCTGGAAGGCAAAATGAATAATGTGAACAACTATTGCATTGCTGTGAAGGAATGTGGCGACGATATCGTGTTCTTACGTAAGATCGTAAAGGGCGGTGCAGACAAGAGCTACGGCATCCAGGTGGCAAAGTTGGCAGGAGTGCCGGATATGGTCATTGACCGTGCCAAGGAGATCGTGGAACAGCTGTCGGACAATGATATTACGGAAAAGGTGCAGAGCATCGCTATCGATAATAAAAACGATAGCAAGGCAAAAAAACAGCCCAAATACGATGAGGTGGATCTGGCACAGATGTCTCTGTTCGACACTGTGACGGATGAGGATATTCTGAAGGAACTGATGGAGATTGAGGTGACGACTCTGACCCCGTTAGATGCACTGAACACCCTGTACCGGTTACAGAATAAGCTAAAGAACCGCTGGAACGGTTAGTTATAAGGGAAAGGCATAGGTAGATATATGGGAATACATGTACTGGACTCCCGGACGATCGACAGGATCGCTGCCGGTGAGGTGGTAGAACGACCTGCCAGCGTGGTGAAAGAGCTGGTGGAAAATGCCATAGATGCCGGTTCCACGGCGATTACGGTAGAGGCAAAAGAAGGTGGTATTGAGTTCATCCGTGTGACGGATAACGGCTGCGGCATTGAACGGGAACAGCTTCCCACAGCGTTTCTGCGGCATGCCACCAGCAAAATCGAAGATGCGGATGATCTGAACCATATCGCAAGCCTTGGCTTCCGTGGTGAGGCTCTGTCCAGTATCGCGGCGGTGTCCCGTGTGGAGATCATCACCAAGAGAAAGGAAAATCTCACCGGAACCCGCATGGTGTTAGAGGGGGCAAAGGAACAGTCTATCGATGAGATCGGCGCACCGGACGGTACCACATTCCTCATGAGAAATTTGTTCTTCAATACGCCGGTACGCCGGAAATTTTTAAAACAGCCTGCCACGGAGGGCAGTTATATCACGGATCTGATGGAACATCTGGCACTGTCCAGACCGGATATCTCCTTCAAATTCGTACTGGGGAATCAGACCAGATTCCATACCTCCGGAAATGGTGATCTGCGGGAAGTCATCTACCGGATCTACGGCAGAGAGATCGCTGCACAGCTGGTACCGATCCAGATGGAAGAAAACGGCATTAAGGTAGAGGGATATTTGGGAAAACCGGTGCTGGTACGTTCCAACCGCAATTTTGAGATCTATTTTATCAACGGTCGCTTTATCCGCAGCGGCGTGATTGCTAAAGCCATTGAAGAAGGTTATAAGCAGTATCTGATGCAGCATAAATTTCCATTGTGCGTGCTGCATATTACGATGGATACGGAGACTGTGGATGTGAACGTACATCCCTCCAAAATGGATGTACGGTTCTCAGATGGCATGGCATTTGCCAGAATGCTGAGCGAGAATATAGCAACAACCCTGCGGAACCGGGAAATGATCCCGGATGCTTCCTTAGAGGATGAAAAATCCATTCAGAAAAAGGAGCAGGAAGACAGAAAAGCTTCCTGGAAGGAGCATACGCCGGAGGTGTTCGAGAAAAAAAGAGAAGAAAGCTACCGCGTCATGGAGGCTGCCAAATACGAGGCAGTACCGAAAGATCGGAGGGAATTTATACAGAAGCCGATCTGGCAGGAGACACATGCAGGCATACAGACCAGTATCCGTAAAGCGGAGTCTATAAGTGCGCGGACAGAGGAACCAAACCCGGTAACCGCAGCAACGCCTGAAACGAAAGAGGACGATTTCTTCGTGGAGGCAGAACCATTGAAACCAACATCTTTGGAGCCTGTCATCTGTCCGGAGACCGCTGAGGTGATGGAAGCCGTGGATGGTATTCCTGCGGAGAAACAGCCATCGGCTATGGACATGGAACCCGTGGTGAAGGATGTACAGCAGATGAATCTGTTTGAAGAGAAATTGTTATCTGTGCAGAACCGCAGCCGCTATCGTATCATTGGACAGGTCTTCGATACCTACTGGTTGATCCAGTTCGAGGATAAGCTGTTCATCATTGACCAGCATGCTGCCCATGAGAAGGTGAAATACGAACGCCTGATGAAGCAGTTCCATGAAAAAAGTGTGATATCCCAGCGCCTGATGCCGCCCATCATTGTAAGTCTCACGGGACAGGAGGAAAGCATTCTTCACACCTATGAGGATGCCTTTTCACAGCTTGGATTTGAGATCGAAGCCTTCGGCGGCAACGAATATGCCCTGCGCAGTGTCCCGGTGGACCTCTACGGGTGCAGCGAGAGAGAACTGTTTTTAGCGGTGCTTGATGAGCTGTCCCAGGAGATCGGCAACCGCGGAAGCTTCCAGGTCATCGAGGAGAAGATTGCATCCATGTCCTGCAAGGCAGCTGTTAAGGGTAACAACCGCTTAAGTCTTCAGGAGGCGGATCAGCTGATCGATGAACTTTTGACACTGGATAACCCCTATAACTGTCCCCACGGCAGACCTACCATCATTACCATGACGGAGACTGACCTGGAGAAGAAATTTAAGAGGATTGTATAATGCGCTTACTGATCAAACAACGAGTATTTTCCTGGACAGATTCTTATGATGTCTACGATGAAAATGAAAATGCAAAATATTTTGTAAAGGCGGAGTTTTTTTCCTTAGGACACCAGCTGCATGTCTATGACAGAAATGATCATGAACTCGGTGTGATCAGACAGCGTCTGTTTACCCTGCTTCCGGCGTTTGAAATCGAAATTAACGGACAGATACGGGGCGAGATCCGCAAGCAGTTTTCCTTTTTCAAGCCAAGGTACGAGATCGATTACAACGGCTGGCGTGTGGAGGGAGATTTCCTGGGATGGGATTATGATGTATACAGTGGGTGCAGCAGTATCATTCATATCTCTAAGGAGCTGTTCCGCTGGGGAGATACCTACACGATTAACTTCGCTGATCCGAAGGATGAACTGGAAGGGCTGATGTTAGTCATCGCCATTGATGCGGCAAACTGCACCCAGAATAATAATGGATAATGTGTAAGGAAGAAGAATTATGTCGGTAACACAATCTATAAAAAGACCGCTGGTCGTACTGACCGGTCCCACCGCAGCAGGCAAGACGAAATTGTCCATTGCGCTGGCAAAAACCATAGACGGAGAGATCCTGTCGGCAGATTCCATGCAGGTATATAAACATATGGATATCGGTTCCGCCAAGATCCGCCCGGAGGAAATGCAGGGAGTGCCCCATCATCTGATCGATATATTGGAGCCGTGGGAAGAATTTAATGTGGTGGTATTCCAGAAACGGTGTCTGGAATGCATGGAACAGATCTATGACAGGGGACATATTCCCATTCTGGTGGGAGGCACCGGGTTCTATATTCAGGCGGTACTTCGGGGGATTGATTTTACAGAGAACGAAGAGAATACTGAATATCGGGAAAAAATGGAACATCTTGCGAAAGAAAAGGGACCGGAAGTACTACATGACATGCTCAGAAAAATTGATCCGGTTTCAGCAGATAATATTCATGCCAATAATATCAAGCGAACCATCCGTGCACTGGAATATTATGAATTGACCGGGGAACCGATCTCTACTCATAATGAACGAGAAAAAGAACGGACGAGTCCTTATAATTTCAGCTATTTTGTCCTGACGGATGACAGAGAAAAGCTGTATGCGCGGATCGAAAACCGCATTGATGAAATGCTGTCGGAAGGACTGGTGGAAGAAGTCAGAAGCCTGAAAACAAAAGGCTGTCACAGAGGAATGGTATCCATGCAGGGACTGGGGTACAAAGAGATCCTGGAGTACCTGGACGGGGAATGCAGCCTGGAGGAAGCGGTGTATACTCTGAAACGGGACACCAGGCATTTTGCCAAGAGACAGCTGACCTGGTTCCGCAGGGAGAACGAAGTTACCTGGCTGGATAAACACCAATTTGACTATGACGAAGAGAAAATTTTAGAATATATGATAAAGGAATTAGGAGAAAAAGGGATCTATGAAAAACAGCAATAACAGCAATGAAGAAATGTATCTTTCCATGGGGATCAGTAAGACGGTATATGACTATGGATGCGCCATTGAGAAAAGTCTTCGGGAGCGTTTTGACGAGGTGGATGGGAATGCGGAGTATAATCAGCTAAAGGTGGTAAAAGCCATGCAACAGCATCAGGTAAGTGAAGCCTGTCTGCTGGGTACTACCGGCTACGGATATAATGACCTGGGAAGGGATACTCTGGAAGCAGTATATGCAGCAACCTTCCATACGGAGGATGCCCTGGTGCGTCCCCAGATCACCTGCGGCACCCATGCACTTTCACTGGCTCTGATGAGCAACTTAAGACCCGGAGACGAGCTGTTATCCCCCGTAGGCAAGCCGTATGATACTTTGGAAGAAGTCATCGGCATCCGTCCTTCGAAGGGGTCTCTGGCAGAATACGGTGTAACTTATCGCCAGGTAGACCTGCTGCCGGACGGAAACTTTGATTATGATAAGATCCGTGAAAACATTAATGAGAAGACCCATCTGGTAACGATCCAGAGATCCAAGGGATATCAGACCAGACCGACCCTGTCGGTACAGCGCATCGGTGAGCTGATCGCCTTTATCAAAGGCATCAAGCCGGATGTGATCTGCATGGTGGATAACTGCTACGGAGAATTCGTGGAGACGATGGAACCCTCCGATGTGGGTGCGGATATGATCGTGGGATCCCTCATCAAAAATCCCGGTGGCGGACTGGCTCCCATCGGCGGCTATATCGCCGGTAAAAAGGAATGCGTGGAAAATGCGGCATACCGTCTGACTTCCCCGGGACTCGGAAAGGAAGTAGGAGCATCTCTTGGCATTCTGAAGGATTTTTATCAGGGATTTTTCCTGGCACCTACTGTGACGGCGGGTGCATTAAAGGGAGCGATCTTTGCAGCTAATGTCTATGAAAAATTAGGTTTTGCGGTAGTACCGAACGGTACAGAGAGCAGACATGATATTATCCAGGCGGTAACGTTTGGACAGCCGGAAGGCGTCATCGGCTTCTGTCAGGGAATCCAGGCAGCGGCTCCGGTAGACAGCCATGTAACGCCGGAACCCTGGGATATGCCGGGATATGATGCACAGGTCATCATGGCGGCAGGGGCATTCGTATCCGGATCCTCCATTGAACTGTCAGCAGACGGTCCCATTAAGCCTCCGTATGCTGTATATTTTCAGGGTGGACTGACCTGGCAGCATGCCAAGTTCGGCATTCTGAAATCCCTGCAGGCGTTGCTTAAGAAGGGAATCGTGTCAGAAGAACAGATAAGGCAGGCAATATAGAATCTGCCAGGAAATACGAATCCTGTAGAAAAAGCGCAAAATAAAATCCACTAAATTTGTGTACAGAAGAAGCTTTTTGTGATAGTATAAAAAGACGTATGGAAGATGGGACTTATGGGGAGACCCGGACGGATACAGAGAGTACACGAGAAAAGAAAGAAGAGGAAATGCCTTGAAGAGAATTAATTGGGTATTGATTGTCCTGGTACTGATCGGATTTGTGATCGGCAGGTTTATAGGAACTTATTTTGACGGTACTTTTCTGAATTACGGACAGAATTTTGGACTCAGCAGCCCGGTGGAACTGAATCTCGGTTTTATCATTCTTACCTTTGGGCTGGAGTTTAACATTACCATTGCCAGCGTGATCGGTGTGATCATTGCTTTTGTGGTATACCGTTTTATCCGTTAGAGAACATACGTCGGAGAAGGCAGAAGGAGACTTATGCCTGCAAAATTAACACAACATGTAACGGATTTACAGCTGCCTTATGAGAGATTCTTAAACTTCGGACCGGAGAACCTTACGGAAGCGGAGCTACTGGCAGTCATCCTGCGAACCGGGACCAAAGACACTTCCGCATTGGAACTGGCGGAAAAGGTTCTGGCACTGGCAAAATATCCCAGGGAGGGACTTTTGGGCCTGCACGATGTAAGCGTGGAGGAACTGACACAGATTCGTGGAATCGGCATAGTGAAAGCAGTGAAATTAAAATGTATCGCCGAATTATCCAATCGTATGAGCCGGGCGAGAGCAAGCACCGGGATCTGTTTTACCAGAGCGGATATGGTGGCGGAATATTTCATGGAGAAGCTGCGCCATAAGGATACAGAGTGTGTATATCTGCTCTGCCTGGATGCAAAAGGACAGCTGATCCGGGAGAAAAAACTGTCGGACGGCTGTGTGAACATGGCACTGATATCTCCCAGAGAGATATTTTTAGAAGCATTGAAAGACAAAGCGGTGAATATTATCCTTGTGCATAATCATCCAAGCGGTGATCCAACGCCCAGCAGAGCGGACAGAGAACTTACCGACAACGTAGCCGGAGCGGGAGAACAGATGGATATTCCACTGTTAGACCACATTATTATCGGGGATAACAGGTATACTAGCTTTAAAGAACAAAAATTATTGAGATGAAATAAGAAAGGAAAACGACAGTGGCAAACAACGCATTCGGTATCGATCTCGGTACCAACAACATAAAGATCTATAATCGCAATGATGACAATATTATGATCGAGAAGAATATGATTGCCATCGAGAATAAGAATACTTTATTTGCATACGGCAACTCCGCATTTGAAATGTATGAGAAGGCTCCCGGCAATATTCATATTTCTTATCCACTTTCCAACGGAGTGATCGCAGATATTAAGAATATGGAGACGCTGGTGAAGTATTTTATCGGAGATCTGCAAAAAGGCAATACCAAGCCTTCCGATTTCTTCATTGCGGTGCCGACGGATGTTACCGAGGTGGAGAAGAGAGCTTTCTATGATCTGATCAAGGGCGCCAATGTGAAGGCGAAGAAGATCATGGTCGTGGAAAAGGCAGTTGCGGACGGTCTGGGTCTGGATATCGATGTAAAAAATTCCCAGGGGGTGCTGGTGGTAAATGTCGGTTATGAGACCACGGAGATCTCCATCCTGTCTTTGGGCGGTATCGTATTAAGCCGTCTGATCAAGGTGGGAGGTATGAAATTCGACGATGCCATCCGTGCGGCGGTCAGAAGAGAATTCTCACTGATCATCGGTGGCAAGACCGCGGAGAATGTGAAGATTGCTCTGAAAGAACTGGAAGAAGAGGGCAAGGGTGCCATTGTATACGGCAGAGATATTGTAACCGGTCTTCCGGTAGAACGTGAGATCCCCACGAAAATGGTGGACGAGTCCTTGGAAGAGCATTTCAATACGATCATCGATAACGTAAAAGTAATCTTAGAGAGGACTCCTCCCGAACTGGCAGCGGATATTTACCGTCACGGCATTTATCTGACCGGCGGCGCATCCCAGGTGAGCCATTTGGCGGAGAGACTGGCAACAGGTACCGGATTGCACGTTAATGTGGCAGAGAATCCTCTGACCAGCGTGGCAACGGGACTTGCCAAGATCATCAAGGATGATAACTATAAAACTGTAGCTTACGCAATTGAAGGGATGAGTAAATGAGCCCAGTCGTAAAAAGAAAAGGGGAGAGGTTTACTTTACCGAGTAAATATCTCCTTTTTATTTTAACTATCCTGTGTACTGTTATGATGTTGGTGACCTTCGGGACCAATGTGTTTAACCGCCCGTTTAACCGTGTGGTGGGATATGTGATCGTTCCCTTTGAACAGGGTATCGCCAAGGCGGGAGAATGGTTATCGAACCGTTCGGATGAACTGGTGCAGATCCGCACGCTTTTAGCGGAGAACAGCGCCCTGAAGGAACAGGTGGCATCCCTCACGGAGGAGAACACCCTGCTGCAGCAGGATAAATATGAACTGAATGAATTAAGAGGCTTATTGGAGCTGGATGAGGAATACGGAGATTATAATAAGATCGGAGCCAGGATCATCAGCAGAGATTCCGGAAACTGGTATTCTTCCTTTGTCATCGACAAGGGTTCCAATGACGGACTGGCAGATGATATGAATGTGATCGCCGGAGGCGGACTGGTAGGACGGATTACCTCTGTGGGACCAAACTGGTCCAGGGTGACATCGATCATTTCCGATAATTCCAATGTCAGCGGAATGACGCTGGCAACAGGGGATAATCTTATTGTATCCGGAGATTTACAGCTGATGGCTCAGGGAGTGATCTCTTTCAGCAAGCTGGTAGACAGTCAGGATGCGGTCGCAGAGGGAGATAAGGTCGTAACCTCCGATATCAGTGACAAATATCTGCCCAATATCCTGATCGGTTATATCAGCACCATCAACAAAGATACAAATAATCTGACCAAATCCGGATATCTGACTCCGGTGGTGGATTTTGAACATCTGAGCGAAGTGCTTGTCATTACCGATAAAAAGCAGCAGGTTCCGGGAGGAGGCACAGATGGAGAATAACAGCAGTATTCTACGCAAAATCGTGGTTGTGTTACTGATCCTTGTATTCTTTATCCTGCAGTGCAGTGTGTTTAACAGTCTGGCGTTAGGCGGCATCATTCCCAATCTGATGATCATTCTGACTTCTTCTTTCGGATTCATGAGAGGGGAGAAGGCGGGACTTCTGATCGGGTTTGCCTGTGGGCTTTTATGTGATATTTTTTTTGGCAGCTTTCTTGGATTTTATGCCATGGTCATGATGTACATAGGCTTTGTGAACGGAAAATTCTGCCGGATCTTTTATCCGGAAGACATCAAACTGCCACTGGCACTGATCGTCGTAAGTGATATTTCTTATGGATTAATTTGCTATATTCTGATGTTCCTGCTGAGAGGGCGTTTTTATTTCCCGTATTATTTTACCAAAGTGATCCTTCCGGAGGCACTTTACACTATCGTTGTTACGATTATTTTGTATCCTTTGATTTTGAAGATCCATCAGAAGTTAGAGGAGAAGGAAAAAAGGAGCGCACAGAAATTTGTTTCGTGAAATCAAAGATCACATTATAAATATTGTGACCAGCAGACTGACAGTGTTGGCGATTTTATTTGTTTTTTTCGCCGGAGTGCTTGTTTATCGCTGTTTTAATCTGCAGATCGTAAACGGTAAAGAATATCTGAATGATTTTATTCTCCAAATTGAGAAGACCAGAGATATTTCCAGTACCAGAGGCCGTATTTTAGACCGCAACGGCAATGTCCTTGCGGAAAATGAGCTGGCGTACTCCGTGAAGATCGAGGATGTATTTGAATCCAGCCGGAATAAGAATGCCAAGGTGAACGATGTAGTATATCGTCTGATCAAACTGATTGAGAAAAACGGGGACAGTGTGATCACAGATTTTAAGATTGTGATTGATGAGGACGGTGATTTCACTTATTCGGTGGATGGTACGGCGTTGCTCCGTTTCCAGGCGGACGTACTTGGATATAAGACCGTCGACAAGCTGTCAGAGGAAGAAAAGGCCATGACAGCCCAGGAACTGATGGAATACCTAAGCCGTGCCAAGGGCTTTGCCATCGGTCAGTACGAGGATCCTGAGGACAATAAGACTCCTTTTGTACCCGGAAAGGGTTATACGAAGGAAGAGTGGCTGCAGATGGTGACCATCCGGTATGCCATGAATCTGACCTCTTTCCGTAAATACGTGGGAACCACTGTGGCGACCAATGTCAGCGAGGAGACGGTAGCCGTCATCATGGAGAATTCCGACCAGTTAGACGGTGTGTCTATTGTGGAAGACACGGTGAGACATTATATAGACAGTAAATATTTCGCACATGTGCTGGGATATACCGGCAAGATTTCTTCCGATGAACTGACGGAATTAAATGCGCAGGTCGTAGCGGAAGGCGGAAGTGAAGACTCTTATTCCATCAACGATGTGGTAGGTAAGAGCGGTATGGAAGCTTATATGGAGACGACGCTGCAGGGTATTAAGGGCAGTGAGAAAGTAGTGGTGGATGTTACCGGTAAGGTGATCACCATTTTGGAGCGTAAGGAGGCACAGCCGGGAGCGGATGTCTACCTGAGCATAGACAAGGATCTTACGGAAGCGGTTTATAATATTGTCGAGCAGAAGCTTGCCGGTCTGGTAGCCAGCAAGATCATCAATGCCAAAGAGTTTAATCTGCCGGAAAATGCGAAAAGCTCTTCCATCAAGATACCCATCTACGATGTGTATTTTGCCATGATCAATAACAATATTCTGAACAGAAAGCACTTTGAAGCAGAGGACGCAAAAGAGACGGAGCAGGCTGTATACGCAGCTTATCTGGAATATAAACAGGGTGTTTACGATAAACTGATATACGAACTTACGGACGGGGCAACACCATACAATAAGCTATCCAAGGAGTATCAGGTCTACCAGAGCAACATTGTGAGCCTCCTTAGGGAGAATGGCGTGATCATGAAAGAACTGGTGGATGATAACGATGCCACACAGAATGCCTGGGCAAAGGAAGAGGTCATCTCTTTGAAGGAATACCTCCAGTATTGCATCGCCATGAACTGGATCGATGTCAGTAAGCTGGAACTGAATGATAAATATTCCGATTCCGCAGAGGTGTATGACAAACTGTTGGATTACATCATTGATGAAGTGGATCATACGGCAGAATTTCAGAAACGCTTTTATAAATATATGTTGTTAAATGATAAGATCACCGGCAGACAGATCTGCATGCTTTTATGCGAACAACAGGTGGTGGATATTCCTGCGGAAGATGAGGAAGCTCTGTATTCCGGAAAACTGTCGGCATATCAGTTCATGATGAACCGGATCAATAATCTGGAGATCACACCTGCACAGCTGGCACTGGATCCCTGCAATGCCTCTGTGGTAATTACGGATGTCAATACGGGTGACGTGCTTGCCATGGTATCTTACCCCGGCTATGACAACAATAAAATGGCAAATACCGTGGATGCGGAATACTATGCGCAGCTGAATGCGGACAAGTCCAGCCCCCAGCTGAATTTTGCCACACAATACAAGGCAGCGCCCGGATCTACTTTCAAGATAGTGTCTGCTACGGCAGGGTTGATGGAGAATGTGATCAATCTGCAGACCAAAGTGAACTGTGTCGGAACCTTTACTGAGATCACACCATCTCCCAGATGCTGGAGGATCTCCGGACATGGTTATGAGAACGTAACATCAGCCATCAAAGATTCCTGTAACTATTTCTTCTACAATGTCGGCTATCAACTGGCTACAAGAAGTGGAACTTATAATGAAGAAGAAGGTCTGGATACTTTGAGTAAATATGCGGATCTGTATGGATTGACGGATAAGTCGGGCGTGGAGATTGGTGAATATGCTCCGGATGTGTCTACCAAGGACCCGGTACGTTCCGCTATCGGACAGGGCAGCAACAGCTATACGACGGTAGGACTCGCCAGATATGTTACTACCATTGCCAACAGCGGTACCTGCTATAATCTGACCCTTTTAGATAAGACCACAGATTCCCAGGGGAATCTGCTGAAGGAATATCATGCAGAGGTGCGGAATCAGATCGATCTGCCGCAGGAATACTGGAATGCTTTCCATCTGGGAATGCGTCAGGTGGTGGAGAATAAAAAATATTTCAGCGATCTGGCGGTAAATGTGGCAGGTAAGACCGGTACGGCAGAGCAGACCGCGTCCAGACCAAACCACGCGCTGTTTATCTGTTATGCACCGTATGAGAATCCGGAGATCGCTATTGCGACCCGAATTCCCTTCGGATATTCTTCCGACTATGCGGCACAGTTCACCAGAGACATTATTAAGTATTATTACGGACTGGCAGAAGAGGATGATCTGATCACCGGTACGGCAGATGCACTGGATAATGCGGTATCGAACGAGATGTAATCCTATTCGCAAAAGGAAAGCTTCAAAGAAGCGATTATGCGAATGTGGGACTCCGGATAGATAAATTAAAAAGACAGGTATAGAACATGAAAGATGCAGTATTGATTAAAAGTTTTCCAAATGGTATTACGCTTTTGATGAGAGAGGATGCTTCCATGGAGGAAATTTTACAGGAACTTACGGTAAAATTTACAGAAGCAAGGAATTTTTTCGGAAGCTCCACCATGGCACTGTCTATGGAGGGGCGGAAGGTTACAGAAGCAGAAGAAATTCTGATTTTGGATACCATCCGCGTTAACAGCAATGTCAGGATCGCCTGTATTGTCGGACATGATGACGATACCAATAAAAATTTCATCAAGGCACTTCAACATATGGATAAAAAGCTGTCCGGTACGGAAGGAGGACAATTCTATAAAGGAACTCTGAAGAACCGGGAAGTGATCGAGACGGAGAACAGCATTGTGGTGCTGGGGGATGTCTATCCGGGAAGTGCAGTGTTTTCTGCAGGCAACATTATCATTCTGGGAGGCCTGTATGGCGAAGCTTATGCCGGAGGAGACGGCAGAGAAGATGCCTATATCGTAGCGCTTGAAATGGAGCCGGAAAGATTAAAAATCGGCGATTTCAAATACAAAACCAATGCGAAACAGTTGAAATGGGGAATACACCCCAAAGTACAACCGAAAATTGCACACCTGAAGGGTGGGAAGATCGTATTTGATCCCCTTACAAAAGAATTACTGGGTGCCTTTTAACAGGATCCAGGGGACGACAAAATAAAACAGGAGGAATCCAATATGGAACAAAATGTTTCCACGGAGAAGAAAAGCTCCGAAGTCATTGTCGTCACTTCAGGAAAAGGCGGTGTAGGTAAGACCACTACATCTGCAAATGTCGGAACAGGTCTTGCAAAGGCGGGCTGTAAAGTCTGCCTCATCGATACGGATATCGGACTGCGCAATCTCGATGTTGTCATGGGACTGGAGAACCGTATCGTATATAATCTGGTGGATGTGGTAGAAGGTAACTGCCGCATCAAGCAGGCATTGATTCGTGATAAGAGACATCCCGGACTCTATCTGATGCCTTCGGCACAGACCAGAGACAAAAGCGCGGTCACCCCGGGGCAGATGGTGAAGGTCATAGACCACCTGCGGGAACAGTTTGATTATATTATTTTAGACTGCCCTGCGGGAATCGAACAGGGATTCCAGAATGCCATCGCCGGAGCGGACCGGGCGTTAGTCGTAACCACGCCGGAGGTATCTGCTATCCGGGATGCAGATCGTATCATAGGACTGTTGGAAGCCAACGGATTCAAACAGATGGATCTGGTGATCAACAGACTGCGTATGGATATGGTGCGCCGGGGAGATATGATGTCTGCGGATGATGTGGTGGATATTCTTGCGATACCTCTCATCGGAATCATTCCGGATGATGAAAACGTGGTGATCGCCACGAATCAGGGAGAACCGCTTGTAGGAAATGATACACCGGCGGGAAAAGCATATTACAATGTGGTGGAACGTCTGCGAGGAAGAGAAATTCCTTTCCTGGACTTCGAAAAAGGTATGTCTTTCTGGACAAAAGTAACCGGTATTTTTCGAAAAGTATAGGAAGGGGACGGATGAATATGAAACATTTTTTTCGCAGGAAAAGTTCCTGCCAGGTGGCAAAGGACCGGTTGAAAATTCTGTTGATATCCGACAGGGTAAACTGTTCGCCGGAGATGATGGAACTGATCAAGGCAGATATTACCAAAGTGATCTCCAAGTATATGCGCATTGACACAGACCACATGGAGATTGAGATACAGGCGAAAGGCAATAATAAAGGCGGACGGAATAAAACTCCCAGCCTGATTGCCAATATACCGATCCTGGATCTGCAGAAAAATGCAAAAATGCCATGAATACATAAGAAACAGAAAGGCTGATAAATGTTTAAGAATTATAGATTACGGGATTATGATTTCAAATTGATCATATTGGTGCTTGCACTGTCGGTCGTCGGAATACTGACGATCGGCAGCGCCGAACCGGCACAGCAGAACAAGCAGATTGCCGGTGTGGCAGTCGGATTGGTTATCATGATCGTCCTTTCTTTTTTTAATTATTCCATTCTGCTGAAGCTATACTGGCTGATGTATATTGGCAATCTTGTCCTGCTGGGACTGGTCATTTTGATGGGCGAAGAAGGCAACGGAGCACAGAGATGGCTAAAGATCGGCGGACTGCAATTTCAACCTTCGGAACTTGCAAAAATTTTATTGATTTTATTCTTTGCACAGTTTATTATGAAATATAAGGAGAAGCTGAACACCTTCCGTGTGATCGCTTTGATTGCGGTACTTATGGGAGTTCCATGGATCATGGTAAAGGAACAGCCGGCACTGTCTACAAGTATTGTACTGATCTTTATTTTCTGCGTGATTCTGTACACCGGCGGCATCAGTTATAAACTGATCTTCGGAGCTTTGGCGGTAGCCGTTCCGGCTATCATTATTCTGGTATCACTGGCAATGCAGCCGGATAGTACCATATTGGAGACCTATCAGAGAAATCGTATTCTTGCCTTTGTGAATCCGGAGGAATATTCTACGGATCTGGCATACCAGCAGTTGAATTCCGTAACGGCCATCGGCTCCGGGGAACTGAACGGCAAGGGCTATAAAAATAACGAGATCACATCGGTGAAAAACGGCAATTTCCTGTCAGAAGCGGAAACCGATTTCATATTTGCGGTAATCGGGGAAGAGTTCGGATTTAAGGGAAGTATAGCGGTTATTATTCTACTGCTTTTCACGGCGATGGAATGCATATCCATCGCATCAAAGGCAAAGGATGTTGCAGGAACCATTATCGCCGCGTCTATGGGAGGCCTGATCGCCTTCCAGAGCTTTGTAAATATCGGAGTTGCAACATTTATTCTCCCGAACACAGGACTTCCGCTGCCTTTTGTCAGTTATGGACTGACATCCTTACTCAGCCTGTATATTGGGATGGGAGTTGTAATGAATGTACGGCTTCAGGCGAAGAAAGGCTAAAGATAGAATAGAAGAAGGGGTATAGAGTATGAACATTGCACTGATTGCACATGATGCCAAAAAGAAATTAATGCAGAACTTCTGCATTGCTTATCGGGGAATCCTGAGCAAAAATGAATTGTACGCTACCGGAACTACCGGAAGACTGATCGAAGAGGTTACCAATCTTAACGTTCACAAATATCTGGCGGGTCATCTGGGCGGTGAGCAGCAGATTGGTGCACAGATCGAACACAACGAGATCGACCTGGTAATCTTTCTGCGGGATCCGCTGGCACCGAAGGCACATGAACCGGATGTGAGTAATGTAATGCGTCTCTGTGATATGCATAATATCCCACTGGCAACGAATCTTGCCAGCGCAGAACTGTTGATCAAGTCCTTAGACAGAGGAGATTTAGAGTGGCGTGAGATGTACAAATAAATTTCGTATGATTACTTCCTGCATTTCGACAGTACTTTGTATGATAATGCTGACGGGATGTGGTAATGTAGCCTATGTGTTTCCCTATGACGTGGATTCTAACGTCAGCAGTTTTAATGTTCTCGCCGGAACGGGAGAAGACAAAGCAGCAACATTCGCCCAGGATCTGTGCGTGGTTACCGGGGACAATACCGGAGACGGCAGCGTGGATATGACCCAGGCGTCTGCGGCGGTATTGTTCGATGTGAATAACAAAGAAGTACTGTATTCAAAAAATGCCTATGAGCGGCTTTATCCCGCCAGTCTGACGAAGGTGATGACGGCATTGGTAGCACTGAAAAACGCATCTTTGGATACGATACTTACTGCCACGAATTCCGTTAAAATCACGGAGTCCGGTGCTCAGCTCTGCGGACTGAAAAGCGGCGATACCATGACGTTAGATCAGGCACTGCATATTCTGCTGATGTATTCTGCAAATGATGCAGCCATACTGATTGCGGAGAATGTTGGAGGCAGCGTGGATCATTTCGTGGAGATGATGAACGAAGAAGCAGCAAGACTTGGTGCAACCAATACCAGTTTCGCCAATCCCCACGGTCTGTCGGATGATAACCACTATACCACAGCATATGATCTGTATCTGATCTTCAATGAAGCAATCAAATATGATTCCTTCAATGAAATTATTCATATGACATCCTATCAGACCACGTATTATGATAAGGACGGTAAGGCAAAAGAGCTTACCGTGAATAATACGAACCGTTTCCTGAAGGGAGACTTTCAGGCCCCGGAGAATATTACGGTGATCGGAGGCAAGACCGGTACCACCAATGCGGCAGGACACTGTCTGATATTGTTGTCCCGGGATGTGAGCGGAGCACCGTATATTTCCGTGATACTGAATTCTTCGGCAAGCGATGTGCTGTATCCGGAAATGGTACAACTCCTGGAGCAAATCAACAAATAGATGTTGTTTTTTAAGGGTATATAAACTATAATAAAGTAAATAGGTTGCGTGAAGTTCCTATAAATTTTACGACAGGAGGGTTACACCAATGGTTCAGTTGATTGTAGGCAAAAAGGGTAAGGGCAAGACAAAACAGCTGTTGGACAAAGTGAACAGCGAGGTAAAGGATATTTCGGGCAGTATCGTATATCTGGACAAAAGTACGAAACATATGTATGAACTGAACAACAAGGTGCGTCTGATCGACGTTTCCCGCTATATGATCGAGAATGAAAGCGAATTTTTGGGGTTCGTATGCGGTATCATTTCTCAGGATCATGATCTGGAACAGATGTATTTTGACAGCTTTTTGAAGATCGCAGCATTGGAAGGCAAAGATATTTCCGCAGTGATTGAGAAGCTGGACAGAATGAGTGATTTCTTCCAGGTAGATTTTATCCTCAGCGTGTCAATGGATGAATCCGAATTGCCGGAGGTTGTTAAGGATAAGATCATCGTATCTTTGTAAGAAAACGTATTATAATTTTCACGTATGAGAAGCCTCGGATATCAACCGGGGCTTCTCAAATGTAAGAGGATAAAAAGAGGAAAGGAGGTTTTTCTTATGGCACAGCAGCGAAAAATTAAAAATAATAAAGTAAAACAGTACAGAAAACCTTTGAACCTCAATATCGGTATGTTGATCTTCGGTGCTATTTTTATTTATGTGATCATCTGTGTGATCATGTATTACCAGACGGATCATATTGTCCGTTATGAAGTGACGGAAGGATCCCTGGCTACGAACAATATTTACCGGGGGATCGCTATCCGCAGTGAGAGTGTTGTGAACACCGATACAGCGGGATATGTGAATTTTTATGCGAGAGAGGGCGAACGTGTCGCCAAAGGAGATACGGTATATATCGTAGACGAGACCGGAAGATTAAGCCAGGAACTGGAAGATGCCAGTCTGGGAGAGAATACTCTGAGCAATCAGGAACTTTCGGAATTTCGAAATGAGATTGTGAATTTTATGCATGGGTATGATGACAGGAACTACGAGAATACCTATGATTTCAAATATTCGTTAAAAAATACAGTATTGAAGCTGGCGAATGTCAATATGCTGCAGAGTATTGAAAACGAAAACGGTGGTTCAGCCGCCAATATCGTAAACTTCTGCTATGCCCCGGAGACGGGAATTGTGGCATATTGGACCGACGGATATGAAGATCTGACCGTGGATGCGGTGACAGAAGCAGTATTCGACAATAAAGATTATGAGAAAAAGCAGATGCTGGGTAACGAACTGATGGCGGTAGGAGACCCGGTATATAAGCTGTCCACGGATGAGAACTGGTCCGTTGTGATTCCCATAGATGAGGAACGTGGTGCCCAAATTTCGCAGGAGGATTATGTAAAGGTTCGTTTTCTGAAGAATCAGTATGAATCCTGGGGGCAGGCGAAGCTGTTCACCGGAAGTGACGGGAATACTTTTCTGTCTCTTACCTTTACCAATTCTATGGTAACGTTTGTATCCGATCGGTTTCTGGATATTGAGCTGATCTTAAACGATGAGACGGGACTGAAGATCCCGAATTCCTCTATCGTGGAGAAGGAGTTTTTCCTGATTGACGAAGACTTCGTTACGACGGATGAAAATGCGGGAACCCAGGGCGTCATCAGACAGTGCTATCTGGAAAACGGTAATATATCCAGTGAATTCGTGGAGACGGATGCCTACAGCTATGATGAGACAGAAGGTGTGTATTATATGGATACTTCCGTACTTAAGACGGGAGATGTCCTGTATAAGACGAACAGCCAGGATACCTATACGGTAAGCAAACGTGCCACTCTGATCGGTGTATATAATGTAAATAAAGGATATGCGGATTTCAAGCAGATCAACATCCTGTATCAGAATGATGAATACTCTATTGTAAAGGCGAATACGACCTATGGACTGAATGTATATGATTATATTGTGCTGGACGGATCCGCAGTATCGGATGACCAGATCATTACCAATGTGAAGAAGACCGATACGAATAAGACGGATACCACTGCAGCTGCCATAGAGCCCACACCGGAGGAAACTGTGCCGGAAAATACACAGCTGGAGGATACGGTCAGCGGTGACACGATCCCGGAGAGCAGTCCGGTGCCGGAGGAATAAGATAAACGGGAAAGGACGGCGGATATTTAAAATGCAGATGACTGAGCAGAGCAAAAGACTTTCGGAAAATTATAATGCCGTAAAGGAAAAAATCAAAAAAGCCTGTGAACAGGCAGGCAGATCACAAGAGGAAGTTACTTTGTTGGCGGTAAGCAAGACAAAGCCGGTGGACATGCTTATGGATGTCTACCATGCGGGTGCCAGGGACTTCGGAGAGAATAAAGTACAGGAACTGGTGGACAAAATACCACAGATGCCTTCGGATATCAGATGGCACCTGATCGGACACTTACAACGTAATAAAGTAAAATATATTGTAGATAAGGTCTACCTGATCCACAGTGTGGACAGTCTCAGACTGGCAGAGGAGATCAGCAGGGAGGCTGTGAAGAAGCAGGTGGAAGTCAATATTCTGATCGAAGTCAATGTGGCACAGGAAGAGAGCAAGTTTGGTACCACAACAGAAGAGACTGAAAAACTGGTTCGCGATATTTCGTTTTTACCCGGTGTACATATTAAGGGACTTATGACCATCGCCCCTTTTGTGGAAGACCCGGAGGAAAACAGGACATATTTTCGGAAACTTAGGCAATTAGCTGTTGACATCGGAAATAAAAACATTGATAATGTGTCTATGAGCATACTTTCCATGGGGATGACGGGAGATTATACAGTGGCAGTACAGGAAGGCACTACAATCGTCAGAGTCGGAACCGGTATATTCGGAGAGCGAGATTACAGTAAGACGATATAAAGAATATTTTAAGAAGATTTTAATAAAGGAGACTCGTAAGCATGGGTGTAATGGATAAGTTCCTGAATTATATGAAACTGAACGATGAAGAAGATGAAGGTTTCTATGATGATGATTATCTGGATGATGAGGAAGAAGTAGAGCCTGTGAAAAAGTTTGGCACTGCCAAGAACAGACAGCAGGCACAGGATGAGGAAGATCTGGATGATAAGGGAAAGCGTACTTCACAGCCCAAGGTTACTCCGATCCATCGTACTGTTACCAAGAAAATGCCCGGAACCGGCATGGAAGTCTGTGTGATCAAACCTACTTCTGTAGAGGATGCACGGGAGATTACCGAGACACTTCTGGCGAACCGGACAGTGGTACTGAATCTGGAGGGCCTGGATGTGGATATCGCACAGAGGATCATTGATTTCACTTCCGGATCCTGTTTTGCAATCTCCGGTAATTTACAGAAAATATCGCATTATATATTTATCATCACACCGGCAAGTGTAGATATCTCCGGTGATTTCCAGGATATTTTCGGCGGTGCCGGATCCTTTGAAATGCCTATTAACAACGGAATGTCATAAAATGTCATAAACGGATAACTTCCTGCAGCGGGCTGTAGGAAGTTTTTTAAAAGAAAAAGAATGAAAACACAGAAAGAACGGTTTGGAATCAGACCGGAGGGTGAAAACATGGCACAGAGATTACCGGTGCTTTATAACAAAAAGCCTTGTTATGATATTGTATTTCAGAAGTCTTTTGACGGCTTATGGGAAGAACTGGAGGAACTGGGTGCTGCCGAGAAGAAATTATGCATCGTCACAGATTCCAGAGTGGATGAACTGTACGGAGCGCAGGTCGCAGAACTTTTGGAAGGAAAATGCCGTAAAATCGTAAAATATGCATTTCCTGCAGGAGAGGAAAATAAGAATCTGGAGACGGTAAAGGATGTATATCGTTATCTGATCGAAGAGGGCTTTGACAGAAAGGATATGCTGTTGGCACTCGGCGGCGGTGTGACCGGCGATCTGACCGGTTTCGTTGCGGCAACGTATTTAAGAGGCATTGATTTTGTGCAGATTCCGACTACTTTGCTGGCGCAGGTGGACAGTTCCATCGGCGGCAAGACCGGCGTGGATTTTGACAGCTATAAGAACATGGTCGGCGCTTTCAAAATGCCCAGACTGGTATATATGAATCTGTCGGTACTTAAGACACTGGAAGAGAGACAGTTCTATTCCGGTTTTGCGGAAGTCATGAAATCTGCTTTGATCAAAGATGCTTTATTTTACGAGTGGCTGATCGAGAATATGTATGAGATCTGCGAGAGAGATCCTGCCACTTTGGAAGAGATGGTCATGCGTACCTGCTCCATCAAAAAAATGGTTGTAGAGAAGGATCCTACCGAGCAGGGAGACCGGGCACTCCTTAATCTGGGACATACCATCGGACATGCCATTGAAAAATACAAGAATTTTGAGCTGTATCACGGCGAATGTGTTGCCCTTGGTACGGTGGCAGCGGCATATATTTCATGGAAAAAGGAAATGCTCAGCATGGAAGAATTTTATGAGATCCGCGATATGTTCGTACCGTTTTATCTTCCAATCTCCGTGGACGATATTGATCCGCAGGAGATCCTGAAGCTTACCAGATCCGATAAAAAGATGGAAGCCGGTACGATTAAATTTATTCTGCTTAAAAAGATCGGTAAGGCAGTCATTGACAGAACCGTTACAGATGAAGAAATTCTGGCTGCTATCGAAGAAATCAATTTTAGTGAAGAGGATGCCCATGAATAAAGAAAAAAAGAGTCGTATGATTATGTTGCTTATAGATATGCTGATCACTGCGGTACTTTTAGTGTTTGATCAATTTACGAAACATCTGGCTGTCGTACATCTGAAGGGTCAGGCACCGTATGTACTCATTGACGGCGTACTGGAACTGCAGTATCTGGAGAACAGAGGCTCTGCTTTCGGAATGCTGCAGAATCAGAAAGTATTTATTCTGTTCGTTGGGATCGTATTCCTGGCAGTGCTTTTGTTTTTCCTGCTCAAGCTTCCCGAACAGAAGAAATTCCGTATCGTTCATATTCTGCTTGCGGTGATCATTGCCGGTGGCATCGGAAATATGATCGACAGATTCCGCCTGGATTATGTGGTGGATTTTATTTCTTTTGTATTGATCAATTACCCGATTTTCAATGTGGCGGATATCTATGTGGTAGTCGCTACGATCGGTCTGTTTATTCTGTTTTTGTTTGTTTATAAGGAAAAGGATCTGGAGTTTCTGAATTTTAAGCAGAATCGTTATCGGGAGATGAAATAATGGAAGAACTCCGATTTCAGATAACGGAAGAGATGGAAGAGGAACGAATTGACAAGTGCATGAGTCTGCTTGTGGAGAATCTGTCCCGCTCTTTTATCCAGAAACTGATCAAAGACGGAAATGTGCTGGTAAACGGGAAACCGGTGAAAGGAAGCTATCGGGTCAAATGCGAGGATGAAGTGGTGTTTTCCGTTCCGGAGTCTGTGGAACCGGATATTGAACCGGAGAACATTCCGCTTGATATTTTGTATGAGGATGCGGATCTGATCGTGGTCAATAAGCCTAAGGGAATGGTAGTGCATCCGGCGGCAGGACATTATACAGGGACATTGGTCAATGCGCTGATGTATCATTGCGGTAAAGATTTATCCGGAATCAACGGCGTACTTCGTCCCGGCATTGTCCATCGCATTGACAGAGATACCACAGGATCCGTGATTGCGTGTAAGAACGATAAAGCTCACCGATGCATTGCAGAACAGCTCAAAGAGCATTCCATCAACAGAAGATATCGTGCCATCTGCTTCGGGGAACTGGAACAGGAAGAGGGCACCATTGATCAGCCTATCGGCAGACATCCGAATGACCGGAAGAAGATGGCGGTGAATCCTCAGAACGGAAAACGGGCGGTGACGCATTATCGTGTATTGCAGCGGTTTCAGGGATATACTTATATAGAGTGCGTATTAGAGACAGGGAGAACGCATCAGATCCGTGTGCATATGGCAAGTATCGGACATCCGCTTCTCGGAGATGAGGTATATTCCAATCGGAAAAGTCCTTTTAAATTGCAAGGGCAGACACTTCACGCCAAGACTCTGGGATTTATCCATCCTACTACCGGAGAGTATCTGGAAATTGACGCACCACTGCCGGAATATTTTGAACACCTTCTGGCTGTGTTGACACAAAAATAGGTCTTATAGATTATTTTTGTGCAGAAAAGAGGCGCTTATGAATCTGTTTGATATTTTAGGACCCGTCATGGTCGGCCCCAGCAGTTCCCATACTGCGGGTGCGGTCCGGATCGGCTATATTTCGGGGAAATTACTTCAGGACCATGTGGTGAAAGCAGAAATTTTGCTGCATGGTTCCTTTGCTACTACGGGAGTCGGACACGGAACCGACAAGGCTCTGATCGCCGGACTTCTGGGAATGCGGCCGGATGATATCCGGATTCCCACAAGTTTTGAACTTGCGAAAAAAAACGGAATGGAATTTTCGTTTTCCACCGTTACTCTTAAGGATGCTCATCCAAATACGGCGGTTCTGCGGCTGACCGGGGAACATGGACGGAAAATAGAAGTGCAGGCGGCGTCCATCGGTGGAGGACGAATCCTGATCGCAAAACTGGACGGAATCGATGTAAATTTCTCCGCAGAAAAACCGACGCTGATCGTGCATAACGTGGACCAACCGGGACATGTGGCACAGGTGACAACCATGCTGGCAGAAAAACAGGTGAACATTGCCACACTGCAACTCTACCGGGATAAACGGGGCGGTTATGCTGTCATGGTCATTGAGACGGACCAGGAAGTACCGGAGGAGTCAGTGACGTGGCTGGAGCAGCTGGATGGAATTATTAAGGTAACCTATATCAATGTGGAGGAATAGTGGGTATGTCCTATCAGTCATTTGAACAGGTTTTACAGAAATGTCATACGGAAGAAAAAGAATTCTGGCAGGTAATCCTGGAAGATGATATGGCGGAACGGAATGTGTCCCTGCAGGAGAGTATGGAACATATGCGTGCTACCTGGGATGCCATGCTGTTGGCGGCTGTCACATATGAAGGAGACCTTAAGTCCTCCAGTGGACTGGTGGGCGGCGATGGCAGACGAATGGAGGAATACGCCCATAATACCTGTGAAGAGTCACTGTGTGGGGAATACATGGATGACTGCATTGCCGGAGCATTGCAGATGGGGGAATCCAATGCCTGCATGAAGAGAATCGTAGCAGCTCCCACTGCGGGGGCCTGTGGAGTATTACCTGCGGTGCTGGTTCCCTATTTTCAGAAGAGGTGCCGGAATACGGATAAAATTCTGAAAGCTATGTATGTGGCAGCCGGAATCGGACAGATCATAGCAACCCGTTCTTTCATTAGTGGCGCTGCAGGAGGATGTCAGGCAGAAATCGGATCGGCCAGTTCTATGGCGGCCGGAGCACTGACATACCTGCAGGGCGGTAATTGCGAACAGATTGCCACGGCGGCAGCCATGGCGATGAAAAACCTGTTGGGACTGGTATGTGATCCGGTGGCGGGACTGGTGGAGGTCCCCTGTGTAAAGCGCAATGTGATCGGCACGGTGAATGCTATGTCTTGTGCAGATATGGCTATGGCGGGAATTACAAGCCGTATTCCTCCGGATCAGGTCATGGATGCCATGAAAGAAGTGGGAGATAAAATGGATGCGTCCCTGCGGGAAACAGCGCTTGGTGGATTGGCGCGTACGGAAGAAGGCATGAAAATAGCAGAGAAAATGTATTCATCACACGAAAATTGTTGAATTACAACTAAAAAATCTGATAATTAGTTGATTTTTTGTTAAATATCACGTATAATAAAACTACAAAAATTGCTAGTTATCAAGTTCAGCAGAAAGTGGGTGTGTGTATGAATACTATTATTACAATTGGACGTCAGTTTGGTTCTGCGGGCCGTGAGATCGGGGAAAAGGTCGCAGAGTATTTCGGAATCAAATGCTATGACAAGGAACTTCTTACAAGAGCTGCACAGGAAAGTGGTTTCTGTGAGGAAATGATCCAGAATCATGATGAGAGACCGACGAATTCCTTCCTGTATAATCTGGTAATGGATACGTATTCCTTTGGCTACAATGCATCCTCTTTTGTAGATATGCCCATCAGCCATAAGGTGTTCCTGGCACAGTTCGATACAATCAAGAAGATCGCTGATGAAGGTCCCTGCGTGATCGTTGGCCGTTGCGCAGACTATGCACTGGCAGATTACAAGAACTGCATTAACCTGTTCATCTTCGGTGATGATGATGTGAAGACTAAGCGTATCATGGCCAGATATGATCTGACAGAGGCCAAGGCGAAGGACATGATCACGAAAAAGGATAAACAGCGTCAGAGCTATTACAATTACTATTCTTCCAAAAAGTGGGGCAGAGCCGACAGCTATGATCTGTGTATCAACAGCAGCATTCTTGGAATCGAAGGCACCGTAAGGCTGATCATCCAGTATGTGGAAGATTTCGAGAAGAAAAATAACGCAGATATTTTAGAAAAGTAATTTCTGCAATTTTTTTCAAAAAAATAAAAAATATATCTTGACGAATTAGGGCACCTCATGCTATTATACTACGGTATGCCGCATAACTAGGTATAAGTGTGTTGGATTTTAGGATCTTTCACCACCAAAGTTAGCGAGTAAATAATAGGAGGTGCCTTATTATGTACGCAATTATTGCAACAGGTGGAAAGCAGTAC
>ENA-OWOF01000155-OWOF01000155.1-gut-metagenome-genome-assembly--contig:-NODE-155-length-29872-cov-29.870079_pt1 | contig 29872 bp, 24 predicted proteins | sample MGYA00248255_ERZ651790 | MGnify/ENA primary metagenome ERZ651790 (study PRJEB26908, sample SAMEA4031711) | gut metagenome | biome: gut; feature: normal infant; material: stool | place: China | collected...
TAATTTGACCGTGAAACGCATCAATACCTTAGGGAATAAATGCGTCGGATTTTAAACAAATTTTGAACACCCTACCTGAAAGGGCAGAAGCTCTTAGCCCAGGGCAACACCCTGGGTAATGATGGATACAAGCCTGTCGCCCTGTAAGGGCAAAAGCTTTCTCTCTTACGTGAAAAAGTTTTTTTTTGAAGAAAAAGTCTCAAAGTCTCATTTTCTATTGAAAATATCGACTTAAAGACTTGATAGATAATAAGATAAAAGAAATGAGACTTCTCGGTTCTGATGCCGAGAAGTCTCATTAAAGTCTCATAGAAGTATCATTATTTCACTTTTTCTTTACAAGATACTTCATACCATCTGCAAATCTCTTATGTTTTAACTCACTCATATTCGCCAGTTTCCTGCCGAATCCCATCAGGCTGTTCACCTTGAGCGATGAACCTATCTGCTTTTTCAGATAGTCGAAAATCTCGGCGGCAGTCAGATATTCACCCTCTTTCTCATTCTCAACCAAATCAAAATAGAGCTGGAAATACTGGTCTATCGGCTCAGCCACCTCAAACTGGCAGTTGTTCTTCATGATCAACTTCGCCTGTTCCGCATCAAAATAACTCTTCTCGCCATTGTGCAAAGCAGTCAGCGCCTGGGCGAAAAGTTGCTGATAGTTCGGACGCACACTCACATCGATCGGTCCCGTCAGTTCCACACCGATGAATCTTCGGTTACCGGATGGGTCGGAGAGAATATCCTTCATGTTGCTCGTGGCGATGAACGAGGCGAGACGAGGAAATTCCATGACATGACTGCCATACGGAGGCTTGTATTTCAGCGTAGGCAACTGGATGAGATTCTTCAGAAATCCCTGCTGCACCTGTGGCGAAATCTGGTTGAACTCATCGAGATTGATGACCATAAACTGCGCCATCGCCTGATAAACCTGACGTTTTTCTGACAGAATCAGATTATCGTTATATCCCCACTGCAGCTCCGGTGGCAACAGCCGGCGACAGAAAGTACTCTTGTTGTAACCCTGCTTGGAAATGAGAAGCGGAGCCACCGAGTTGCCATACTGGCGATGGGTAAAGCCGCGCCACTGGTCAACCATGCCCAGAAACCAGGTGTAGAACCAGTCTGCCCAGTAAGGATTGTTGGTAGGAACCGTACGAGCCAAGGCACGTATATGGTCCTTCCCGTCCCATTTGTCGTAGCATTGGAAGAGATATTCATCTATCGGATTATAATTCTTGATATAATCAGACTCCAGTAAATTCCTGACATCCTTGATGCTCACCCGGATATCAGCGAGCTGCACCTCCAGCGTCATGCGCTTCTGCACTCTCGGATCTACGGGCTGGAAACCATACCAACCTTTCTCTTTCGGCATGTATTCCACGAATTTCATCACCGTGTTGTATCTGAAGTTATATTTACTTTTCAGCAGCTGCATCATGCTCATGATATTCTCGCGAACGCTGTTCTTGTCAACTTTCTTTTCTTCTTCCGAAGTATCGGAACCAGGAATCATCTGCTGATTATCTTCCGTGTTGAAAGCCTGGTTCTGAGGGTGCATGTTGCTGTCAATCTTCATCGCCACCGCCTTACTGTTGAAATAAGGTTTCGCATCGAGCGTCATCATAAAACTGTTGTGCATCGAAGGCTCAAAAGACAGGTTTGCGCCCGCTTCTATAGAAGGTTTCGGTCCGTCTGTGAGCACCGAAGCCTTGGCAATCGCCTGATATACAGGCAGAATCTGCTGGTAAGCGATGCGGTACAGTCGTTCGGCATCCGCCTCCTCAGCAGGCAGCAAGTCATCTTCATTGCTGAATTTTACCAATACGATAACCGACTTACCGTCAGCACCTTCCAGCGCAGCAAAGGTAGAAGGCAGCATGGCAACCGAGCGCTTCACGCCCTCCACGCCGTCCACATCCGTAATGTTTCCGAATTTCAGCATCAGGATACCGTTGCACGCCTTCATCTTCAGGTTGTTGTTTTCGTCTTTGGCGAATTCAGCAGCGGGGTAGATGTGCATCCATGTTGGCATATCCTTGTAATATTCGTAGCCGCTTTCCATATAGGGCACGTATTCGCGGAAATGGGTAACAGTAAGTCTGTTGTCATCTTTTGCGATACGTTGCAGCAACTTCTCCATCGTCTTGGTGCTGACGAGGAGCTGCTTCTTGTTGTTTGTATGAACGATTGTTACCTTCATTGAATATATTTATTAAGATGGTTAATTGTCAATCTATTAGCTATTAACTATAAACTGTTAACTATAAACTCTTTCTTGCGTTGCCCAAAGTTTGGTTGATAAATTGGGCACTCGTTTCCCGTTGTACGGGCAATGGCTGCCCGTCACTTGTTCTCTCGTAGCCCGTCACGTGTTCACCGGTAGCCCGTCACGTGTTCTCTGTGGGACCGCTTAAATGGCATGGCTGGAACATCTGGAGGGCAGAGAAAAAGATTAGCTTTTAGTGAAATCAATCTCTTCTGAGAAATGGTCGAATTCAACATCTTTATATCCATATCTGGCGAAGAGCTGTTTGATATATACCTGTTGTTCCGGCAGGAGTTTCAGTTGTCCCAGTTTGTAACGGTAGTATTGTCCTTTGCTGCCGAGGTAGTCTCTCATTTCGGCGCGCAGTGCAGGAGCGTCTTTCACTTTCATTTCGGCAAAGAGTTTGTCGAATCCCCATGCCATTTTCACGACACGCAGCGGAGCGAAGTACTTGCAATTCCCGTTTTTCAGGGCATTTGGGAAAATGGCATCCCCTCTATCAGTCTTCTCGTTTTTGTAGAGACCGGATAGATAGTGAATACATTTGTTTTTCATCGGACATGGTTCGGTGAAACAGTAGGTGATGTTGCTAGGTACGTTTCCGTACTCAAAAGCCTTTTTCAGTAATTCCTTTTCATCCATGTTTCTTAAGTATTAAGAATAAAACATTCTGTTTTACTAAACGCAAAAACATCCTGTTTATTGCCTTAAAAATGCTATTATTATCACTTCATAAAGCATTTTTTTTTCGATGCAAGCAAGAAATCATGATACTTCTCGCTAATTTATGATACTTCGATGAGACTTCTCACCTCTATTTTTAGAGAAGTCTCATTTTGTTAATCCGCTGTGTATTAGTGATATAACCTTGAATTTCCGTGGTAGAATGATACTTTGATACTTTTTTCGAGGAAAAACTTTTTTGCGTGAGCGTATCAATCTTTCTTTTGTTTTACAATTTTCTGCTGAAAGAGTAGTTACCATAATAGCTTTCTATATTAAATAAGGTAAAAAAATAAGCGATGATTTGGTTGTATCGTAAGTCTTTTGTATCTTTGAGGGCAAAACAATTAACAGGAAAAGTCCATGCAATATCCTTTAATTTCAGAATACGTGAGAGCCATACAAGATGCTAGTAACAATCTTGATGAGTTGGCTCATTTGGTACTTGTGCTAGATGATCATGGTGAACCATATCGTAGCAGTGGTGCCTTTGCCGTCGTGTTCAAAATGAAAGATGAACAGACAGGGAAATGCTATGCTTTGAAGTGCTTTACTGAAGAACAAGAAGGTAGAGCTGAGGCTTACCGTCAGATTGCCGATGAGTTGGAGTTTGTGGATTCCTCTTATATTACTTCTGTAAAGTACTTAGACAAAGAAATCTTCGTAGATAGCAATTGTGAGGAGGATGAGTTTCCTGTTCTTCTGATGGATTGGATTGATGGTGAAACAATGGAGACTTACATTGCGGAAAACTATCAAGATAATTATGCAATGGCAATGCTTTGCTATCGCTTCTGTAAAATGGCAGCGTGGCTTCGTTCTCAACCATTTGCTCATGGTGACATCAAGCCAGACAACATCATGGTTCGTCCTGATGGAAGTTTGACATTGATAGATTATGATGGTATGTTTGTTCCTGCCATGAAGGGTCAGAAGTCTCCAACAATTGGTACAAAGGACTTTTCTCATCCTTTGAGAACTGTTGATGATTTTGATGAAAACATTGACGACTTCGCTTTGGCAAGCATTGCCTTGTCGTTAAAGGCAATTTCTTTGAAGCCCTCTTTGCTTGATGAATATGGTGGTGCAGACAGATTACTCTTTTCTGCTGAGGATTATAATGAGTTATGTAAAATTAATCTGTGGAAAAAACTATCTAGACTCAAAAATGCAGAACTTAAAAAATTGCAAACTTGTTTACGGTTGGCTAAGAATCGTAAAAAGTATGATAATTTATTAATTAGTTGTGTGAAAGAACCAACAAAAGATGCTACCTTGGAGGAAGTTGGATTCCTAAAAGCAAGGGAGATATTTGCTGTATGTTCAAACAGACAAGAGCAAGAGTATTCAACTTCTAATGCTCAATATAATTTGAGAGATTTGGCATCTCTGAAAGAAGATAACTCATACCCGATAAAAGATATTTTAGCATTATTGGCAGTGTTGTCTTTTTTTGCTTTGTATTTCATAGACGAGGAGTTGTTTTTGAACGTGTTCCTCTTTTTTATGGCAAGTTCATCGGTTGTATTTTTGATTATCGGGTTTGTTATTTATGCTGGAATTATTATATTGGGTAGTTATTTGCTTTTTGTAATAATAAAAAGGATATTGAAAAAATAAGAATGTTACATATAGATTCTAAACGAAAGAAGCGGGAGAATATCTTAAAGAAATATCCCGATGCAATAATTGCGGATGTAACGAGTCATGCTGAAGATGACTTGATAAAGTTAAGCCCATTTTATCCTCATGGTGGCATACCTGTGCCATTTAGCGAGGGTGTTAAAGCTACATGTGTTGGTGGTTGTGCATTTATGTCATGTTGGTCCTTGCCATCAAGCAAAGAGGAAGAGATAATATCTCGATTCGGTGAAAGGGCTATGAAAGAGACCTTTGACTAATTTTTGTTGTGTAAATAAATTGCAAAAATGTGAATGAGGTTAAACCGTTTCTGTTAATTTACTGATTAAGACGCAGTTGTTCAATGTGATAAATATTATTGATATGTAAGTGGTCTTAAAGGAACTACCATACAATTGGTTGCTCAAACAACAAGAGTTTTATTTCGAAATATAGTTAAATGATGAGAAAAACTTTGCAAAGTTGTTCATATTTGTTTAAATTTGCAGAATCGAAAGCAGGCATTTTGCAGAACTGATAAAAAATAATATACAATGAAGAAAGGTAATAATATAGATTTGGAATATGGGGAAAATCCTAATCCAATGAATGAAAGAAAACAAGTAGCTTTGCTATTTGGTGCTGGCTTTTCTGCTCCTGCAGGATTGCCAACTGCTAGAATCCTTAATAAAAACTTGAAGTCTTTAAGCGAAAGTTATCTAAATAATAGTAATAATATTCGTAATACAGATGTGTATTCTCAAGATAAGGATAAAAATGCGAGAAAGCTTCTCTTCGAAATAATATCTTTGTATAGCCGAGAATTTGAATGTTTTGACTATGAAGAATTTTATGATTTTCTTCATAGTAGTAGTGTTCGTGTTGGGCGATATGAGGAGGTGATTAATAAGTTTGTTACAGAGAGAATAACTCTGGGAGATTATGTATGTTGTATTACAGAGATTTATAATAAACTAATAAATTGTCAGTTAACGACACCATATAATAATTTAGACGTATACGATGGCTTGGAAGATTTCTTATCTCATGTTGCTAGGCAATATGTTATAAATGTACATACATTAAATCATGACTTGCTTTTTGAGCAGCTTATAGAGACAGCCAATTTGCAGATGAACTTTTCGGACGGATTTACAGAGATTGGATCACCTTATTATGGCATATATGAAAACAAAGAATACAATGTGAGATATCATTGTAGACTAGCAAGATTTACGAATAACTATAAAGATAAGGCAATAAGATTGTATAAGCTCCATGGCAGTTTAAATTATGTGTTACATTCAAGGGGTAAGGAGTCTATTGTATTAGAACCGGATGCTTGTCTCAAAATTCCTTTTGGGATAAACTACAAAAATATACTGGAAGAGATAGAAGGAAAAGATGAATATGGGGCTTATCCTTTTGCTGAACATCCGTATTTTTTATCTGGTACAAATACCAAATGTAAAATGTATGGTGACTCATTAATATGGAGAAGGTTGCAAGAAAATTTCAAGCAAAACCTAAGAAAGGCTAATTGTTTGATTATAATTGGCTACGGATGTAAGGATAAAGTAATAAATGAAAGTATAAAGAAAAATTTGGGTAATGTGTCTAAAAAAGTATATTTAATTGATCCAAAACCTTCAGAAAACGTTTCTGCTTTTGCTAGAGAAATAAAGGCAGAAATAATAAAAATGGGGGTTGGTGAGGTAGATTTTTCACAATTTAATTTGTAGCTTATGCAATACCCATTAATATCTGAATATGTAAGAGCTATCCAAGATGCAAGTGACAATCTTGGAGAGTTGGCTCATTTGGTACCAGTGCTAGATGATCACGGAGAGCCATATCGCAGTAGTGGTGCTTTTGCCGTGGTGTTTAAGATGCTGGACAAGAGTACCGGGAAATATTATGCCCTCAAATGTTTTACGGAAGAACAGGAGGGGCGAGCTGATGCCTATCGCCAGATTGCAGATGAATTGGGTATGGTTGATTCTCCATATATTACTTCTGTAAAGTATATGGAGAAGGAACTCTTCGTGGACAGTCAATGCGAGGAGGATGAATTTCCTGTATTGTTGATGGATTGGGTAGAAGGGGAGACGATGGAAACTTACATTGCAGCAAACTATCACAATCAATCTGCTATGTCAATGCTTTGTTATCGCTTTGGCAAAATGGCGGCTTGGCTCCGTTCACAATCTTTTGCCCATGGCGACGTCAAGCCAGACAATATCATAATCCGTCCAGATGGCTCTCTTACATTGGTGGATTATGATGGAATGTTTGTACCTTCTATGAAGGGTTGCAAATCTCCAACTGTAGGTACCAAGGATTTTTGTCACCCATTGCGTACTATGGATGATTTCGATGAAACAATAGATGATTTTTCTTTGGCAAGCATCGCCTTGTCATTAAAGGCTATCTCAATGAAATCTACTTTGTTAGATATCTATGGTGCATCAGACAGGCTTCTCTTCTCAGAAAAAGATTATCGCACTCCATCAAATAGCAAGGTCATATCAGCCCTGCAGGGGTTGATGCGTGATAAAGACTTCTGCACACTTTACTCTCTTTTCATGCTTGCTTTGGCAAGAAAGGAACTTTCTGCATGTTCTTTCAGGTTGTTTATAGGCGAAAAGCCTATCCTGCCTCAAACTATTGAAGACTTATTAACCAAAGCTACAGATGAAGAGTTAAGGGAGGCTTTTGTTGATGAATGGGGCGTGAAATATAGCAAAAATGGAAGAAAATTGTTGAAAGCCCCTTATGAACTTAATGGTACTTATTCTATTAAAGAGGGTGTAAGGATAATATGTGATAAGGCATTTCTATTTTGCTCTTCTTTGAATGATATTGTCATTCCTGATGGCGTAACCAGCATTGGAAATGAGGCATTTAATCGTTGTGGTTCTTTGACAAGTTTTGTCATTCCCAACGGTGTAACTAGCATAGGTGATAGTGCATTTGCCGGTTGCCGTTCTCTGTCTAACATTGCCATCCCTGATAGTGTAACTAGCATTGGGACGTGGACATTTTGTGGTTGCGAATCTTTGACAAATATAGCCATTCCTGATAGTGTAACTCGCATTGGGAATAATGCATTTTGTTATTGCAAATCTTTGAGTAGCGTTGTTGTTCCTGATGGCATAACTAGTATTGGGTATGGTACATTTTGGGGATGCGGTTCTTTGACAGATATTGTTATTCCAGACAGTGTAACTAGCATTGGAGGTGGTGCGTTTAATGGTTGCACTTCTTTGACAGACATAGTTATCCCTAATAGTGTTACTAGTATTGGGGATGGTGCCTTTGATGATTACAATTTTCCAAACGATATTAAACAAGAATTAATCTCCCGTTTCGGAGAAAAAATATTTTGGGTAACTTTTTAGATTATTCCTTGATTATTACGACGAAAAAGAGATACCGGCAAATCGATACAATCATAAATAGGAACCCTTCCCCCTAAGACATCCTCCTTTGCCTTCTACTTTTTCAATATATAAAATAAGAGGTGGAGAGTGTTCTCCACCTCTACTCTCTTGTTTGGCCGATTTACAGATGTACACACGACATAGAAATGGATTTTCGCTCATATATTTCCATCGAAATAGAAATAATAAGCAATGATTAATCATTTTTTTGCAGTTTCCTTTGCGGTTTGAAATTTAATGTTTACTTTTGCCATGTCGTCTGAAAATGCGACTTAAGATAGTCAATTAATAATCGTGTAAGCTATGCAGTACCCATTGATATCAGAATATGTAAAGGCCATTCAAGATGCAGGTGATAATCTTGAACAGTTGGCTCACTTGACTCCTGTACTGGATGATCACGGAGAGCCGTATCGTAGTAGTGGTGCTTTTGCCGTGGTGTTTAAGATGCTGGACAAGAGTACCGGGAAATATTATGCCCTGAAATGTTTTACGGAAGAACAGGAAGGGCGAGCTGATGCCTATCGTCAGATTGCAGACGAACTGGATTTGTTAGATTCTCCATACATTACTTCTGTAAAGTATATGGAGAAGGAACTCTTCGTTGACAGTCAATGTGAGGAGGATGAATTCCCTGTATTGTTGATGGATTGGGTGGATGGAGAAACGATGGAAGCTTACATTGCAGCAAATTACCAGAATCAATCTGCTATGTCGATGCTTTGTTATCGTTTTGGCAAGATGGCAGCTTGGCTCCGTACCCAATCTTTTGCTCATGGTGATATCAAGCCAGACAATATCATAGTCCGTCCCGATGGTTCTCTTACATTGGTGGATTATGATGGGCTGTTTGTGCCTTCAATGAAGGGCAGTAAATCTCCAACTATCGGTACCAGGGATTTCTGTCATTCTCTGCGTACAGTGGATGATTTTGATGAAACGATAGATGATTTTTCATTGGCAAGCATTGCCTTGTCATTAAAGGCTATCTCGATGAAATCTACTTTGTTAGATATCTATGGTGCCTCAGACAGACTTCTCTTCTCGGAAAATGATTATCGCAATCCTTCAAATAGCAAGGTAATATCTGCCCTGCAGGAATTGATGTGTGATAAGGATTTCTGCACACTTTACTCTCTTTTCATGCTTGCATTGGCGAGAAAGGAGCTTTCAGCATGTTCTTTTAGATTGTTTGTTGGCGAAAAGCCTAATATAACTTCTGTGATGGATGAAGATTTATCAACTGAAACAACAATAGAAGAGTTAAAAGAAGCTTTTGTTGATGAATGGGGAGTGAAATATAGCAAGGATGGAAGAAAATTGTTGAATGTTCCACTAAATATTCGTGGAGCTTATTCGGTCAAAGAGGGTACAAAAATAATATGTGATGGGGCGTTTTGTGATTGCTTTTCTCTGTCTAACATAGTCATCCCTGATAGTGTGACTAGCATTGGGAAAGAGACATTTTTTAATTGTTTCTTGTTGAAATCTATATCCATTCCGAAAAGCGTAATTTGCTTAAATGGCAATCCGTTTTTTAAATGGGATGGTAAATTAGAATGTTTATCTCCGAACTTTATTTATGAGGATGATGTCTTGTTCAATAAGGACAAAAGCAAAATTATCGCATTTAGAGATAAGAATACGACATCATATGTCATTCCTGATTATGTTACCAGCATTGGGGAGAGGGCATTTGATCATTGCTCTGCTTTGCGTAGCATAGTTATTCCAGATAGTGTTACTAGCATTGGTGAAAGGGCATTTTATAGTTGCAGTTCTTTGTCTAACATTGTCATCCCCAATAGTGTGACTCACATAGGAAGTATTGCGTTTAATAATTGTAGTTCTCTGTCTGACTTTGTCATCCCTGATAGTGTAACTAGCATAGAAAGTGATGCATTTGGTTATTGTAGTTCTCTGTCTAACATCGTCATCCCTGATAGTGTGACTAATATTGGGGAAGGGGCATTTTATGCCTGTCATTCTTTGTCTAGCATAGTCATCCCTGCTAGTGTGGCTAGCATAGGAAGTGATGCGTTTGCTGGATGTAATTTCTCAAACAATCTTAAACAAGAATTAATTTCCCGTTTCGGAGATAAAATATTTTAAAAATTATGATATTAATAGAATCTAAGCGTAAGAAATACGAAAACATATTAAAGAAACATCCCGATGCTATCATTGCGGATGTAACTAGCCATGCAAAAGATAGCTTAATCAAATTAAGTCCATTCTATCCGCATGGTGGAATACCAGTTCCATTCAGCTATGGAGTGACAGCCACATGCGTAGAGGCTATTTGGCAGGGATTGAAAGTGTTTGAAGGAGCAGATGTAGATGTGCAGATGTTCCAGAATGACACGATGAAGAATATCAAGCGAACTGTACGCAAGTTTGGAAAGCCGTTGGGACATCGTAAGGGAGTAAATGGCAAGGAACTCCTAGGATATATAGAAGCTAGAAAGCAGATATATATTCCAACCTACCAATGGATGTTGGAGAATAAAGTGCCAACAATCATTGAACGGTTAAAGGAGGCAAGTAAAACGAAAACCATCATCTTGTTGGATTATGATACCAACTGTGATGTGGATGACCCAAGCAAACCCTTGTCTCATGCCTTTTTGATCAAGGCATACGTAGATGGTATTTATCCTTATGGAGAAAAACCGGATACGGAGGCAAAACTACAGGTTGATAAGCCACAGGAATTAGATCTATTTTGATAGAATAACAACAAAAATATAAATTATGAGTAAACGAAATAATTGGGAGAATTTTAAGAATATCCTTGAGCAGCATCATATTACAACGTTGTATCATTTTACAGATCGTGACAACTTAGAGAACATCATCAAGAATGGTGGTCTCTTTTCCTGGAAGGATTGTGAGGAACGTGGAATTACGATTCCTAAGCCCGGAGGTGGTGGTCCTGGCTCTACTTCCTGGTCACTTGACCAACGAGATGGGCTGGAACATTATGTGAGAGCGAGCTTTACCAAGCAGCATCCAATGATGTATGTAGCGATGAGCGAGCAACGTATATCTAACCCCGTAATTTTGGAAATAGACCCAGAGGTGATATTTGATGAACAGACAAAGTTCTCAGATAGAAATGCTACAAGAAGCGGTGCCAACGTTGGTGGAAACCTGGAAGATTTCAAGAAAATTCATTTTCAGACAGTCAAGGCAAACAAGCATTTTGACCTGGATATAGATGAACAGCCTTTCTATCAAGCCGAGATTCTGGTAAAGAACAGCATTCCCCTGAAGTATATCAAGAACATCGGCAACTTTGGTATTCCTATTCCAAGCCAGCCACAGATATTGCAGAGCAAGAATGCATATACAGCTCGTGTTGACCGTGAGCATCCTACAGCATTCATCTTCCTGGTGGACCAAAGTGTTTCTATGCGCAGAATTACTACATTTAATGGCGAGGATATGACTTTATCTGAGGCTGTTGCCCGTATCGTAAATGCCCAAATCAACGAGTTGGTGGAGCGATGTGTGAAGAATAATGAAACCCGCCATTACTTTGATATTGCTATGATAGGTTATGGCAAAGAGGCTTATAGTGCTTGGAATGGCAATCTTGAAGGACGAGACTTTGTTACTCCAGAAGAGATTCGTGATAATCCTTACCAAAAGAAAATGGTGAAGGAAGAGGTGCGTACTCGAAAGGGTATAACCATCAAAGAAGTAGAGAAGAAACAATGGATGGTAGCTCGCCATGATGGTAGTTGGACACACATGGATAAAGCTTTCAAACGTGCAGAAGGTTTGCTCGAAAGCTGGATGAAAGACCATCACGACAAGGATTGTTATCCTCCTACAATTATCAATATCACAGATGGTGAGTATAATGGAACTTCGCATGATGAGATGCAACAACTTGCCAATCAATTAAAATCGATGTTTACCAATGATGGCAATGTCTTGCTCTTCAATATTCACGTTGTGCCAGGACATGCAGAATCGGTCGTATTCCCTGCAACTGCAGATGAATTGAACGGAAATGGATATGGTGAGAAACTTTATAATATGTCGAGTCTCTTGCCGCTCAACTACAATGAACAGATCCGTAATATCTTTGGAGATAAGCAGGCTGATATCCGCTACCATGCTATGGGTGTAAATACGGGTATGGAGAGATTGGTTAAAATGATGAAGATTGGTACACTATCAAGTATGCTGGTCAATCAGAATCTATAATATTATTAAGGTATGAACAGAGGTGTTAGTATAGCAAAGTTCAATGACCATGTTGCAAACGAAGATGCTTTCTACTCATCTGATACCTGTATAGCGGTATCAGATGGGGCAGGAGGTTGTGGCTTGTTTGCCAATGAGTGGTCGGATTATCTTATGAAAAATCTTCAGAAAGATAAACCTATTGTCTCTTTTCAAGAGCTTGACAAATGGGTAGATAGCATTTGGGAGCCTTTTTATAATGAGCATGAGGAAAAAGCAAAGGAAGGTGATGGTATTCTTTTGAATAAGTTCTATAACGAAGGTTCTTGTGCTACGATTGCTGTGGCATGGATAATAGGGGATAAGAAATGTAAATGGATGGCATACGGCGATAGCGTAGTCTTTCATTATAGTCAGGAGACTGGTGTCTTAGAGCATAGTTTTACAAAATTGTCAGATTTTAGCAATCCTCCCAGGTTGGTTAGCTGTAAAGATCCCCTGGAAGAGGAAGGTTTCAGTTGTGGTGACTTTTATCTGGATGAATCTTCGGTAGTCTTTGTTGCCAGCGATGCCTTATCGCATTATATCATGATGATGTATGAATTGTCTAAAAGTAAGGAGTATGGTGCGGAGCTTGCTGAAGAATACCTAAAAGCATCTGGCAATTCCCAACTTTTGAAAACAGCAGAAACCATGAAGTTTGAATTTGGGCAGGATGTGCTCCAATCTTTGTTAGATGCAACATCATCCGACAGCCTGTTTGAACAGTATCTGAAAAAACTGAACTCGGAAGGAATTTTAGATTTGGATGATTTCACGCTTGTTTATTTTAAAGGCTAGTGCCCATCTTCTTTATATTCCTATTTGTTGTTATTAAGATTTGTAGAAACAGATAAAATTACAGTACACAATATGCAGTATCCATTGATATCAGAATATGTAAAGGCCATTCAAGATGCAGGTGATAATCTTGAACAGTTGGCTCACCTGACTCCCGTACTGGATGATCACGGAGAGCCATATCGCAGTAGTGGTGCTTTTGCCGTGGTGTTCAAGATGCTGGACAAGAGTACTGGGAAATATTATGCCCTCAAGTGTTTTACGGAAGAACAGGAAGGGCGAGCTGATGCCTATCGTCAGATTGCGGATGAATTGGATATGGTTGATTCTCCATATATTACTTCTGTAAAGTATATGGAGAAGGAACTCTTCGTGGACAGTCAATGCGAGGAGGATGAATTTCCTGTATTGTTGATGGATTGGGTAGAAGGGGAGACGATGGAAACTTACATTGCAGCAAACTATCACAATCAATCTGCTATGTCAATGCTTTGTTATCGCTTTGGCAAAATGGCGGCTTGGCTCCGTTCGCAATCTTTTGCCCATGGCGACGTCAAGCCAGACAATATCATTGTCCGTCCCGATGGCTCTCTTGCATTGGTGGATTATGATGGAATGTTTGTGCCTTCTATGAAGGGCTGCAAATCTCCAACTGTCGGTACCAAGGATTTCAGTCATCCATTGCGTACTGTGGATGATTTCGATGAAACAATAGATGATTTTTCATTGGCAAGCATCGCCTTGTCATTGAAGGCTATCTCGATGAAATCTACTTTGTTAGATATCTATGGTGCCTCAGACAGACTTCTCTTCTCGGAAAATGATTATCGCAATCCTTCAAATAGCAAGGTAATATCTGCCCTGCAGGAATTGATGTGTGATAAGGATTTCTGTACACTTTACTCTCTTTTCATGCTTGCTTTGGCAAGAAAGGAACTTTCAGCATGTTCTTTCAGGTTGTTCATTGGCGAAAAGCCTATCTTGCTCCAAACAATTGAAGACATATCAACCAAAGCTACAGAGGAAGAGCGGAAGGAGGCTCTTGTTGATGAATGGGGTGTGAAATATAGCAAAGATGGAAGAAAACTATTGAAAGCTCCTTACGAACTTAATGGTACTTATTCTATAAAAGAGGGGGTAAGGATAATATGTAATAATGCATTTTTTTGTTGCCGTTCTTTGACAGATATTGTTATTCCTGATAGTGTGACCAGTATAGGTGATAAGGCATTTTATCGTTGCTCTTCTTTGACAAGTTTTGTCATTCCCAACGGTGTGACTCGTATTGGAAATGGTGCGTTTTTGGGTTGTAGTTCTTTGAAAGAAGTTGCCATCCCTAATAGTGTGACTAGCATTGGGGATGGGGCGTTTTCTAGTTGCCGTTCTCTGTCTAACATCGTCATACATGATGGTGTGACTAGCATTGGGGATGGTGCGTTTTGGGGATGCTCTTCATTTCTAATTAAATATATATCCATTCCGAAAAGCGTAATTTGCTTAAACGGCAATCCGTTTGTTAAGTGGGAAGGTAAATTAGAATGTTTGTCACCGAACTTTATTTATGAGGATGATGTCTTATTCAATAAGGATAAAAGTAAAATTATTTCTTTCAGAAATCAAGCTGTAAAATCATATATCATCCCTAGTAGTGTGACTAGCATAGGTGATAGTGCATTTGCTGGTTGCAGTTCTCTGTCTAACATTGCCATCCCTAGTAGTGTGAACAGCATAGGTGATAAGGCATTTTGGGATTGCTGTTCTTTGACCAGTATTGTTATTCCTGATAGCGTTACCAGCATTGGGGATGGGGCGTTTTGTGGATGTTCCTCATTGAAATATATATCCATTCCGAAAAGCGTAATTTGCTTAAACGGCAATCCGTTTTTTAGATGGGATGGTAAATTAGAATGTTTATCTCCGAACTTTATTTATGAGGATGATGTCTTGTTCAATAAGGACAAAAGCAAAATTATTTCTTGCAGAGATCAAGTTATAATATCATATATTATCCCTGGTAGTGTGACTAGCATTGGGGATTATGCATTTGAAGGTTGCAGTTTTCTATCTGACATTGTCATTCCTACTAGCGTTACTAGCATAGGACGTGGTGCATTTCGTGATTGCAATTTTCCAACTGATCTTAAACAAGAATTAATCTCCCGTTTCGGAGGAAAAACATTTGGGTAACTATGATAGTGGCTATTATAGGAGATTTAGCAGTCTGGTTCTTGTAACAGAACCATGAGACAATTTTCAGACAGATAGTTTCAGAAAAGATGTAATGAATTAATAATTATATAAGCTATGCAGTATCCAACAATATCAGAATATGTAAAGGCAAGTCAAGATGCTGGTGATAATCTTGATATGTCCACAAAAGCAACGGCTGAAGAGTTAAATGAGGCCATTATGGATGAATTTGGTGTGAAATACAGCAAAGATGGAAGAAAATTGCTAAAAGCTCCACAAAATCTTGATGGTACTTATTCTATTAAAGAGGGGGTAAGGACAATATGTGATAATGCATTTGAAAGTTGCACTTCTTTGAGTAGCCTCGTTATCTCTGATAGTGTTGCTGGTATTGTCATTCCTGATGGCGTAACCAGCATTGGGGATTATGCATTTTCAAGTTGCCGTTCTTTGACCAATATTGTTATTCCTGACAGTGTAACTAGTATTGGGGATCATGCATTTGAAGGGTGCTATTCTTTGTACAGTATTGTTATTCCAAATAGTGTAACCAGCATTGGGAATCATGCATTTGAAGATTGCTATTCTTTGACTGGTATTGTCATTCCTGATGGCGTAACCAGCATTGGAAATGAGGCGTTTTGGGGTTGCCGTTCTTTGACCAATATTGTTATTCCTGATGGCGTAACCAGCATTGGGGATTATGCATTTGGTGAGTGCAATTTCCCATATAATCTTAGACAAGAATTAATCTCCCGTTTCGGAAGATTTTTTTTGGGTAACTTTTTACATTATTCCTTGATTATTACGGCGAATAAGAGATACCGGCAAATCGATACCATCATAAATAGGAAGTCCTTCCCCTAAGACAACCTCCTTTGCCTTCTCCTTTTCCTTTTCCATATATAAAAAGAATGTTCTCCACCTCTATCCTCTTGTTTGGCGATTTACAGATGTACACACGACATAGAATAAGTTCTGTGAACGCCTGCGTTTACTTGTCTGCAAAGATATTTCTTTTCTTTGAAGCAAGCAAACATTCATCATATTTTTTTAGCGCCTCTGTCATACGCTGTTCCAGGTCACGCAAGACATGAGCCAACACCATCACAAACAAAACTACATGTGGCTCAACGTGTGCGACCTGCCCGAAAAAATAATCCTAGCTAAAAAAACTTCAAAAAAAGTGGATTTCTAAGAATTTATTTATACCTTTGCAAGCACAAATAAGCCCTCGACAGCACGGTTAAGTCAAAAACAAATGAGAACATTCAATTTTATTGGTGACACCACCTATACAACAAGAGAAGGAATATCATACAGGATAGACAACAAGGAACATAATATTCAGCGAGTCGGCAAATCCTGGGTAGTGGATGGAAAGGCGAGTTCTCTTGAAGAAATGGTGAAGATGGGCATAGCTAAAAAAATATAGCACGAGTTTACAACAATACCGCTATTGATAAAGTTGCGAGGGAGGTGGTCAAATATTTCGACTACCTCTCGATTTTATTAATACATTGGATATCACAAACTGTGATTTCCAATGTTTAAGGTCGCAAATTGCGACCTTAAACATTTAATATTTTAGGAGTATGAAAAAGCCATATTTAACATACGCACTTAGTGCTGAAGGGAAATTGGTACATATCGATAGTGTGGCGAATGGAAAAGAGTGTAGATGCTTTTGCACCTATTGTGGCGAACCTCTTCAGGCGAAACAAGGTGCAAAGCGCAAGCACCATTTTTCTCATTTGTCAGGAACAGAATGTGAAGCTGCTTATGAGTCAATGCTTCACCTGTTGGCTAAAGAGAAAATACAGGAAGCATTCTATAATAGAACATCATTATATATGGAGTTTGAGTATACTTCCTTTTGCAACCAGGATAAATGCATTTTCATGTCCCATTCAAGAAGATGTTCCAATAAGGAGAAGAGGAGGATTGATATTAAGGAATGGTATGACTCTTGTGAGCAGGAAATTTCGTATGACAATATTAGAAGGCGTAGCGACCTGAAATTTTTCTCTAAGGAGTTCCCGGAACGTAAGCCTATCTATATAGAGTTTTGTGTAACCCATGCAAGCGATGAAGCCAAGCTACATAGCGGAAACAAAATAATAGAAATCCTTATAGAAGATGAGGACAGTATTTCTTCCTTGATAGAATCCGGACTTGTCGAGAAGTCTAAAACCGTTGGCGAAGAGTGGGAAGGTAGGAAAATAAAAATTGTTGCATTCTATGGCTTCAAAAACAAAGATTATAACAACTCCAACATAAATGAAAGTGTATGGCTCACTCGCTGTGCATTTATGCCATCCGGGAAAATATATCTTTCTAATGAACATTGCAATTGCAAACAAATAAAGAGAAAAGACCATCGAGCATTATGTGAAGTTGTATTCTCTGCACATAACAGATATGAAGCATATAATTATGCCTATACCATTTGTTCTCAGAAATACCATATCTCTAATTGTAACTCATGTAGGAATTTCGTAACAGTTTCTTCGTGGTTTGATGCACCTTATAAAATGTGTAAGATGTATAAAAGTCTCCAGCTACATCTCGAAGACTTTAGAACCACAGGATCTTTTGATACTTCCAGGGCAAAAAAATGCAGGTTTTACTCCCAAGTAAATGTTATATTGGATGATACTGTAGAATATTTTATCATATAATTTAGGTTTATAGCATTTGTAAAATGAAAACAGAAAACATGATAGCGATGTTAATAGATGCGGACAACGTATCTTACAGAAATATCAAGGATATGACCGATGAGTTGGCGAGATTTGGTAATCTCACCATCAAACGTATATATGGCGATTTCACGAAGCCTTCCATGAATGGATGGAAAGATGTACTCTTGGAAAATGCCATTAACCCGATTCAGCAGTATAATTACACAACCGGGAAAAACGCCACCGATTCTTCTATGATAATCGATGCTATGGATATTCTCTATTCCAATTAAGTGGATATCTTCTGTCTGGTATCTAGCGATAGCGACTTTACACGTCTTGCTATGCGTCTGAGAGAGGCAGGAAAGGAGGTAATAGGTATGGGGATGAAGAAAACACCTCAGCCATTTATTGCTGCATGCAACAAGTTTGTCTATATAGAGGTTATTTCGCATTCTCTTGAATCTGGACAGGTAAAAGAAGTCTCTCCAGAATCTGCTTCTATTGTGGAGAAAGAGTCTGTTTCACCGTTAAAAGAAGGGATACAAATACTTCAAGCATCAGATAATCAATTAACTTTTGAGGAATATCTCAAAGGATTATATCACCATGGAGTGATTGATATGGATGACTTTACGATTGGTTGGTTGTATGAATGGAAAAAATATGGAAAATGAAACTATAAACGAAAGATTCCTTGGCACAATCTTCGGACAAGCTGTAGGAGATGCCTTGGGACTGAGCACTGAGTTTATGTCCAAGCAAGAAGTGGATCGTTTTTATCCTAATGGGATAGAGGACTATTCACAAATCGTGCAGGATGATCATCGTCGTCGTTGGCAAAGAGGCGATTGGACTGATGATACCGACATGATGCTATGCATCTTAGATTCCTTTGTGGCTTGTCAAAAGGTCGATATTCTTGATATTGCCAGAAGGTTTAAGGAATGGATGATGAATGGAGGCATGGGAATTGGTCGGCATACCTATAATGTAATGGCTCTTGGCGACTATACTTCGAATCCACAGAAGGCAGCAGAGATTATCTGGAAGATGGGAAAGAAAAAAGCTGCAGCTAATGGAGCTGTTATGAGAACTTCGGTGGTAGGGCTTCTGAAGGAAAATGTGACTAGTAATGCTGAGAATATCTGTAAGCTAACTCATTTTGATCCACGCTGTGTAGGCTCTTGCGTTATCGTTTCTTCTATCATACATGCTCTTGTCTTTGAAGACAGGATATTGGATTATGAAGATGTGATTGGCATTGCCAAACAATATGATGAACGAATCGTTCCATTTATTGACTTGGCATATTATGAAGGTCTGGATTCTTTGTGTCTGGATGATGAAAAGAGTATGGGATATACGCTCAGAACTTTAGGAGCTGCCCTATGGGCTTATTGGCATGCAACCTCGTATAAAGAGGGTATCCTGAAGATTGTTTTATCAGGCGGAGATGCGGATACCAATGCTGCAGTAGCAGGAGCTATCCTGGGTGCTAAATTTGGAATATGCCATATTCCTGAGGAATGGAGGAATGGTCTTCTCCATGCTTCTATGCTCCATGATAAGGTGCAGAATTTCTACGCAATGTATCGCTAAAAGAAAGGATTCGATAATGAATGTGATGCAATTGAATACTGATATTTATAATAGCTTGGGCGTACTTTCTAATGACGAGAGCTATTTGGAAGAAGCCCTTGCTAGTATCAATCAGGCCTTTACGGAATTGAAGCTTCATCGCGAAGGAAAAATGGATTTTATTCCTGCGGAGGATTTGCTTAATGAGTTATAGGATAGAGGTTGCACCTGAGTTTGCCCGTAGATTGAAGAATTTAAGTAAGCGCAGTCTGCATTAGAGTATAATAACACAGAATCCTGCCGGCATCACTGCCAGCAGGACTCACTTTCAAAAACCGAACCTAAAAGTCTACCTTGTAATTTCTATCTATGCAATATCTATTGTAACCTGAATAAGTCTAACAACTAAGAACTATGGCAGTAGAACAAATGGAAAAATAAAAAAATATTGAATTATAGTTAATTTGAGTTTGAAATCATTGTAGTTTAAAGTAAAACTATTATATTTGTGGCTGATAGATTTCGAATCTGTATCATAGATATTGGTTCTAGAGATTATGGTATAAATATAGTAATTTTAAATGATAACATTATGAAAATGAAACGAACATTTATTACTGCATTCTTTGCGATGTTACTTGTAGTTTTTTCAGTTTCATGCAGCAGTGAAGAGAAAGAGTTTGATTATGCAGCATTGCCGATGTCGGCACAGCTGTTTGTAAAGCAATATTTTGCTGATGCATCATACAGCCGTGTGGAAAAGGAGAAAGATAATGGCTTTTGGGAATATGAAGTATTGCTCAGTGATGGCTCTCAAGTGGAGTTCGATGAGAAGGGAGAGTGGAAGAGTGTTGACTGCAAATACTCTGTGCTGCCTATAGGCATTATTCCTTTTGTCATAGCTGAGGATATTGCAAAGAGGTATCCTGATCTGAAGCCTTATAAAATTGAAAAAGAGGTTGGCGGATATGAAATTGATATTCCTGGTTACGACCTCTATTACAGCTATAATGGTATGTTCATACGTCCTGAAATAGACAAATAACAGAAGAGGGTGTGTCATGGATTTATGACACACCCTCATGCATTTAAGAAAGTTTTAGGATGAATCGTCCTAAAACTTTTTATCTATCCCCATATTTAGGTATTTCTGCGAAACCATCATTTTTAGGTATTGCAGATGATGGAAAAAGGATGTATCTTTGCACCCGAAAATAAATGTAACTAAAAGTAAGATAGACAAATGAAAACAACAATCGTAATTTATGGCTCTTCTACTGGCTCATGCCAGTCGATTGCCGAAACCATCGCCTCTAAGTTGGGCGTGGAAGCTGTAGATGTAGCTAATATCGATGACGCTACTATCGCAAGTCATGAGAATCTTCTTCTCGGTACTTCTACCTGGGGTGCCGGTGAGATGCAGGATGACTGGTATGATGGTGTGAAGACATTGAAGAGTGCCGGCTTGGCTGGCAAGACTGTGGCCTTGTTTGGTTGTGGCGACAGCGAGTCTTACCCTGATACATTCTGTGGCGGCATGAAGGAACTCTACGATGCTGCCGTTGAGGCTGGTGCTACCGTATTGCCTGGTGTTTCTACAGACGGATACACCTATGATGACAGTGAGGCAATTGATGGCGACAAGTTCCTGGGACTCGCACTCGACGAGGTGAACGAGGACGACAAGACAGAGGAGCGTATAGATGCCTGGCTCGAGGCCATCAAGCCAGCGTTATAATAAAAAAAATATTTTTCAAGAATTGGAGAATGATGGAATTCTCTGATTCTTGGTTTAAAAACAGATAAATTCGGATAGTATGCAGCAGGAAATCGCAACACCAGTAGATTTGAAGGTTCTGATGAATCATATATATGAATATAAGAAGGGCGTGCGCCGCCTGGTGCTCTACACCTTCAACAAGAAATATGAGTCTTTTGCCATAACTCGATTAGAGCGTCAGAACATTGATTATATCATCCAGCCGGTTGGCAACGACCGTCTGAATCTCTTCTTTGGTAAGAAAGAATGTCTGGATGCTATCCGCATGATAGTTACCAAACCATTATGCCAGCTTACGCCGGAAGAGGATTTTATCCTGGGTGCCATGCTGGGATATGACATCTGCGCCCAATGCGAACGCTATTGTGAGCGCAAGAAGAAAGTTTGCTAAGCTTTTCTTTCATCATCGTAATGTTTTATGTTTATAAGTAGAAAGAGCGTGATAGCCTCATTGGGCGATCACGCTCTTTCTGCATTGAACGTTTCCATCTCCTTCAACCTGAAAACACTACTTATTTATTAGTACTGACTATATCAATGCGTTTAACTTGATACCTATTTTTAAGTATAAAAAATGTGAAAATCACAATTTCTCGGTATTGTACAATTTCTAAATAAGCCTTACCTTTGCAGCCCGAAAAAAGGAATAGATATGAAAAAAGGATTAGGAAAAATCAGAAAGATTAAAAAGAAACACATCTTCCTGGCCTTATTGGCTGTGATTGTTCTGGGAGGTTTGGCGAAGGCTTACTCTGCCTGGGTGGGTACTACCCGCATCGCTTTCCTCAACTATCAGGCTATTGCGCTGGGACAGATTTCGCATGCCAACGACAATGCGATGATTAAACTGAGTGAGATCACAACCGATGATTTCGATCATCTGGATGATTACGATATGATTATCGTGAATGGTATGGGACTCCGAATTGACGAGAACCAGCGCAAGCAGTTGGAAGAGGCTTCCTACAAGGTGCCAACACTGACTCATGCTGCTACCAACCCAGCCAACAATATCGTATCAGTAGATAACTTCGATGCAGATTATCTGATGCAGTACATCGAGAACGGCAGCAAGAAGAATTATCACAGTATGCTCGCTTACATCCGTAAGTTTATCGACGGAAAGAAGTTCATGGCTCCAGAACCGGAACGTGTGGATGAGCGACCAAACTATCTCCTGACTCATTTTGACCCGAAAGATGAGAAGGGTGATGAACTGGGTTTCAACAGCATCCGCGAGTACAATGCATTCCTGGCGAAGAACGGATTATATAAAGAAGGTGCTCCTGCCATCTTGCTCACCGGTTTTATGGGTGCGGCTCCTGATATGGAGAAGGCTTTTGAGAAGAAGGGATTCATGGTGTATCGCATCAACCAGCTGCAGAGCTTTATTGCCGGTCATCATGCCGACAGTATCCAGGCGAATGCCGTAGTGAATATGGCGCACGGCAGACTGGGCGATTACTTCGTTGAGTTCCTGAAGCAGAAGAATATTCCATTGTTCTCACCTCTTAATATCAACCGCTTGACCACCGATTGGGAGAACGACAAGCAGGGAATGAACGGCGGCTTCATGTCGCAGAGCATCGTGACTCCGGAGATTGATGGTGCCATCCGTCCATACGTGGTTTTCGGACAGCGCATCAACAAGGAGGGCTTGCAGGAGGTTTACGGCATCCCAGACAGAATGGAGAGTTTCGTGGAGAGCGTGCAGGGCTATGTGAATCTGAAGAACAAGAAGAACAGCAACAAGCGCATCGCCATCTTCTACTTCAAGGGTCCCGGTCAGAATGCACTCACCGCTTCGGGAATGGAAGTGGTTCCATCGCTCTACAATCTCCTGGTTCGTTTGAAGAATGAGGGATACAATGTAGGCAAGTTGCCTGCCAATCCTCAGGAACTGGCAAAGATGATCCAGGCTCAGGGTGCCGTCTTCGGAACCTATGCAGAGGGTGCTTATACCCAGTTTCTGAAGTCTGGACATCCTGCCCTGGTTACCGCCCAGCAGTTTGCCGGATGGACCCAGAAGGCTTTGTCTAAGAAGATGATCAAGGAGATGAATCAGCTTTATGGTTCCTTCCCTGGCAAATATATGGCTACCGATGACGGTAAGTTGGCGGTGGCAAGACTGCAGTTCGGTAATGTGGCTCTGCTTCCACAGGTGATGGCAGGCGTGGGAGGCGACTCCTTCAAGATTGTGCATGGCACCGACCAGGCACCTCCTTACACCTATGTTGCCTCTTATCTCTGGGCTCGTTATGGTTTCAGTGCCGATGCTCTCATCCATTTCGGAACCCACGGATCTCTGGAATATACTCCGAGAAAGCAGGTGGCACTCGGCAGCAACGACTGGAGTGACCGATTGATTGGTGTGGTTCCACATCTTTATATATATACCATCGGCAATGTGGGCGAGGCGATGATTGCCAAGCGCCGCACCTATGCCCAGACCCAGAGCTATCTCACTCCTCCTTTCAAGGAGAGCGAGTTGCGACAGACCTATAAGCAGTTGAGTGATGCCATCCAGTCATACGAGAAGAAGGCATCTGCCGAACAGTCGCTGAAAGTGAAGGCGCTGACCGTGAAGATGGGAATCGCCCGTGAACTGGGACTCGATGCCAAGCAGATGAACAAGCCTTATTCTGCTGATGAAATTGCGAGAGTAGAGAACTTTGCGGAAGAGTTGGCAAACGAGAAGATTACCGGCAAACTCTATACTCTGGGTGTGCCATACGATAATGATGATGTCCGCACCAGTGTCTATGCGATGGCTACAGATCCTATTGCCTACGGAATGCTGGCAGTAGATAAGTTGAAAGGTCGTGCCCAGGAGGGTGTGGAGAAGCATAAGCAGCTTTTCGACCGTCTCTATCTGAGTAAGGCACGCAATACCGTTACCCAGCTTCTGGGTTCAGCCTCGGTTTCTGATGAATACATCTGCCGTTATGTAGGAATCACTCCTGCAGAACTCCAGATGGCTCGCAAGGTTGAGGCGATGCAGGCTGCTCCGGATCCTATCCAGATGATGATGCAGATGGCAGACCAGATGGGTGGAGCGAAGGAGGCGAAGCCGAAGAAGGTAGACCACCGTACGGTAAGCGAGCTCCGTGCTGCCAAGGTTTCTCATAAGAAGAAAATTCCGCAGATGAGTCGTGAGGCTTTTGAGAAGATGGAGCAGACCGGTCACTTCCCTGACAAGATGATGGAAGCCATCAAGAAGGGACAGAAATGGTATCAGGAGGATTTGAAGAAGGCGAAGATGGCGAAAGCCGGCAAGGGCAAGTCATCTCAGACCGGAAAATCTTCTAAAGATAAGGGTATGATGATGTCGAAAGCACCTAAATATACCCGTCAGCAGATTCATCTGGCTCAGGCGATTACTACCGTAGAGCATGCCTTGCAGAATGTGGGCAAGTATTCGGAGGCGCTCCGTCAGAGTCCGTTCAACGAGATGTCTTCTCTGATGAATGCCCTGAATGGCGGCTTTACCGCTCCATCTCCTGGTGGTGATCTGATTGTGAATCCTAACACCCTGCCTACCGGTAGAAACCTCTTCTCCATCAATGTGGAGAATACACCTTCGGAGGATGCCTGGGAGAAGGCGAAGGAACTTTGCGACAATACCATCAAGATGTATCGTGAGCGACATAAGGGTGAGTATCCTCGCAAGGTGAGCTACACTCTCTGGAGCAGCGAGTTTATCGAAACAGAGGGTGCTACCATCGCCCAGATTCTCTATATGCTCGGTGTAGAACCGGTAAGAGATGCCTTCGGTCGTGTTACCGATCTGCGTCTCATCCCATCCAAGCAGTTGGGCCGTCCTCGCATCGATGTCGTGGTTCAGACTTCCGGTCAGCTCCGCGATCTGGCAGCATCCCGTCTCTTCCTCATCAACAAGGCGATAGAGATGGCGGCAAATGCCAAGGGTGATAAGTATGATAACCTGGTGAAAGCCGGTGTTACCGAATCCGAAAGAGTGCTCGTAGAGAAGGGCATGTCGCCAAAGGAAGCCCGCGAGGTGAGTATGTATCGTGTCTTTGGTGGCGTAAACGGCAACTATGGTACCGGTATCCAGGAGATGGTAACCGCAGGCGACCGCTGGGATAAGGAGAGTCAGATTGCCGAGGTCTATCTGAACAATATGGGTGCCTTCTATGGTGATGAGAAGAACTGGGAGACTGTTCGCAAGGCAGCTTTCGAGGCAGCGCTGACCCGTACCGATGTGGTGGTTCAGCCACGCCAGAGCAACACTTGGGGTGCTTTGAGTCTCGACCACGTATATGAATTCATGGGAGGTATGAACCTCGCAGTGCGCAACGTAACCGGAAAGGATCCGGATGCTTATCTCGCCGACTATCGTAACCATAGCAATATGAGAATGCAGGAGGTGAAGGAGGCTATCGGCATCGAGGGCAGAACCACCATCTTCAATCCAGCCTATATCAAGGAAAAGATGAAGGGTGGAGCCAGCAGTGCCAGCACATTTGCCGAAATCGTAACCAACACCTACGGCTGGAATGTGATGAAGCCAAAGGCTATCGACAAGGAGATGTGGGACGAGATCTATAATGTATATGTCAAGGACAAGTACAATCTCGGCACCAAGGAGTTCTTCGACAAGCAGAATCCGGCAGCGCTGATGGAGATGACCGCCGTGATGATGGAGAGTGCCCGCAAGGGAATGTGGAAGGCTACTCCTCAGCAGCTCAAGGACATTGCCAAGCTTCATACCGAGACCGTGAACAAGTATAAGCCTTCATGCTCCGGTTTCGTTTGCGACAATGCCAAGCTCCGCAACTATATAGCCAGCAAGACCGATGCTGCTTCTGCCAAGGAATATCAGCAGAATGTAGAGCAGATCCGCGATGCTGAGGCTGCGAAGAACAGCAACGACAAGGGTATGGTGATGAAGAAGGAGACGCTGAATGAGGATGCTCAGAAGACCACCACTGTGGTGAGCGGCATCGTAGTAGGTATCATCGTCATTGTAGCGTTCGTGATGTTGGCGATTCTGATTCGCCGCAGACGGAGTCAAAGTGAAGAGTGAAGAACGAAGAGTGAAGAATTAAATAGTATTTATAAATAAAAATAGGTGAAGAATTATGAGTGATGAAGAATAACAATATAGCTAAAAGGACTATATGATTTTTCGCTCTTCACTCTTCGTTCTTCACTTTCAAAAATGGAGACATTAGTTTTAGTAATGATGATATTGGTTTGCTTCAGTTTTGTGCTGAAGCAGACCTTCCACGGAGTGAAGGAGATTATGATTATCTCGGTGCTCGTAGCCTTCTTCGTGGGAATGACCTGGCCACTTGCCATCGAGCAGTCGAAGACGCAGATTGCGGCTTGGATAGCCGACCAGAAGCTGATGCTCGATATGGCGGTGCTGCTGAGTATCGACGTGGCACTTACGATGCTTTTCTGTGTGCACCACGTAGATCTGAAGACTTCGGAACATGTGGGCCGCCGCAAATGGATGTTCTTCATCTTCCTGAAGTACTTCCCGGGTTTGCTGGTTTTCCCAGTGCTGTTCAGTGTTCTGGTGATGACCATCTTCCTGCTTCCCGGCGTATCGTTCCAGGTAGTGGCATGGGTGCTTGCCGTAGTGCTGCTGGTCTTGACTCCGGTATTCACCTACGGTTTGAGATGGCTCTTGCCGGAGCGACCAATCCGCTTGGAACTGCTCTTCCTGGTAGAGGTGCTGCTCGGATTGATGGGCATCATCGGTACGGTGAATGGCAGGACAGCCGTGGCAGGATTCAACAGTTTCGATGCCCTCTCGCTTCTCGGCGTCATCGCCATCGTCATCGTAGGAATGGCGATAGGATGGGCAATTTACAATTATCAAATTAAAAAATATAGAGTATAATGAATTACATATCAGACGTATTGTTTTGGATTTCCACAGGCATGCTGGTTCCTGTGATTATTTTGTTGATTTTCTTCTTCCTCAGAGCCTTGCTGCTCCTTGGAGGTTTCTTCGGACAGTATCTTGTAAAGCGCAAGTCGGGTGCGGAAATTCGTGAACAGATGAACACCCTGACACTCGATAACATCGATACCCTGGGCGATCGCTTGCCAAAGAACAAGCAGGCTGTCATCGTTTCCTATATGAAGAAACTCGTGGACAACCGTCAGAGCAAGGCGCAGGTAAACCGCATCCTCGACCAGTATGCCCAGTTTGTTGAGAAGGATCTTTCTCTTCCTTCTACACTCCTGAAGATGGGTCCGATGCTCGGTTTGATGGGTACCTTGATTCCGATGGGTCCTGCCCTGGTAGGCCTTTCTACCGGCGATATTGCTTCGATGGCTTACAACATGCAGGTGGCTTTCGCTACCACCGTAGTGGGATTGTTCTCTGCAGCCATCGGTTTTGTAACCAAGCAGACCAAGAACCGCTGGTACACCGAGGATATGAGCAACCTCGAGTTTATGGCAGACCTTTTGGAGGAAAAGTAAAAAGGCTTTTAAAGGTAAAAAAGTAAAAAGGTAAAAAAGTTAAGATATATAATTTATGAGACAGAGACGCAGAAATAGGCTTGCGCATGATGGCGAGGATGATGATCCGATGAGCGTAGTGAGCAACCTCTTCGATGTGGCGATGGTGTTTGCCCTTGCCCTGATGGTGGCACTCGTTTCGCGCTATAATATGACGGAAATGTTCAGCAAGGATAACTTCACGATGGTGAAGAACCCTGGCAAGGAGAATATGGAAATCATTACCAAGGATGGACAGAAGATCAATCGCTATACTCCTTCGGAAGACCAAAGTAAGAAGTCGGGCAACAAGGGAAAGAAGGTTGGCATTGCTTACCAGCTGGAGAATGGCGAAATCATCTATGTTCCGGAAGATAAATAATCGGGGATTGCAAATCCCCTCAAACAGAAAATATTATTGTAACTAAAAGAAAAATAAAGAAAAATGAAAAAGTTTAAGACAATGATGGCCATGATGTTGGCTTTGGTTTCTATGTGTGTAGCATTCAGCTCTTGCAGCAGCGATGATGATCCTGTAGCAGTAGCTGCGGCAAAGGAAATTGCGGGTACCTATACCGGTAGTTTGAATATGACCGTAATGGGCGAGGCTTCTACATACGATAATCTTACCATGAAGATTGAGGCTGTAGATGATGCTACAGTCAAGGTTACCTTACCTGCTTGCGGCGAGGGTATGATGGCTCTTCCTGCTCTGGAGGTACCTGCTGTGAAGGCTTCCGGTTCTAACGGTGCTTATGCTTTCTCTCAGGAGAACTATGCAGGTACTATTACCGTGAATGGTGCAGAGAAGAAGTACACAGTTACTTTGCATGGTACATTGAAGGACAAAACCCTGACCGTCAACTATTCTGTGCAGTATGGCAAAATGCCTATGCCAATGATTGGTAAGTTTGTTTGTACAAAATAAAAGGATTGTTTCAGGATAAGCTTTGATATAATTCGATGAAACAAAAGATATTCGCACTATTCCTAATCCTTTGCGGATTGTGCCTGAATCTGAAAGCCGAAACCCAGGGCGATGTCGTGGGTAGGGTGCTCGATGATTCGGGCGCACCTCTGGCGGGTGCTACCGTCCAGATTTTGCATGCAAAGGGTGGGGTAACAACTGATGAAGACGGATATTTCCGCATTCCTTACAGCAAGGATGGAGCGGTGAGAGTGAAGGTGAGTTTTGTGGGCTATCAGACTCAGACTTTCGTACTGAAGGCGGATGAGAGAAAAGGGGCGCAGCATGTCTTGCGTCTTCAGCCGGATGCTACTGCGCTCGACCAGGTGGTAGTAACTGCTACCCGTACTCCAAAGGCGCTGAAGGATGCTCCTGTGGTAACCCGTCTGATTACCGCCAATGATATCAAGATAGCTGATGCTACCAATATCCAGGACCTCCTCACCGAGCAGATGCCGGGTCTGGAATTCGGTTATGCCATGAATCAGGAGACTTCTCTCAATATGAATGGTTTCGGCGGAAACGCTGTGCTCTTCCTCGTAGATGGCGAGCGATTGGCTGGTGAAACCATGGATAATGTAGATTATAGTCGTCTGAACTTGGATAATGTAGGACGTATCGAGATAGTAAAGGGTGCTGCTTCAGCGCTCTATGGCGCCAATGCCGTAGCCGGAGTAGTCAACATCATCTCCCGTGAAAACAGCGAGCCTTGGACTGCCAATGTCAATACCCGCTACAATGACTTCAACAAGGAGTGGCGCCACGGTGGAAGCTTCAGCTTCAATGCTGGAAAATGGAATTCGCAGACCAGCATCCAACGCACCACATCGGATGAGGTTCAGCTCACCAGTCCTTTCGATACAGAATCCAACATCCTCCATATCTATGGTGGAGAGACCTTCAATGTGAAAGAGCGACTTACCTACAAGCTCTCTGATAAGGTAAAACTGATAGGTCGTGGCGGTTATTTCAATCGTATCAGCAAGCGCAGCAACTATGATGATCATTACATGGATTATTCTGCCGGACTGAAGACCGTGATGAATCTTTCGGAGAATGATAATCTGGAAATTTCTTACGGCTTCGACC
>ENA-OWOF01000161-OWOF01000161.1-gut-metagenome-genome-assembly--contig:-NODE-161-length-29432-cov-4.539022_pt1 | contig 29432 bp, 27 predicted proteins | sample MGYA00248255_ERZ651790 | MGnify/ENA primary metagenome ERZ651790 (study PRJEB26908, sample SAMEA4031711) | gut metagenome | biome: gut; feature: normal infant; material: stool | place: China | collected 2015...
AAGAAAGACTACGATTCAACTAGAATATACAGAAACACACAAAAAAAGGGTGCGTCACAGACTTATGACACACCCTCCTTTTTTTATAACCAAGCTATTCATTTAACCCTTATTAACGGAAATCAAATACTATTTTTCCTACTTTTATGATGTTATTTCGAATAAAAACTGTACTTTTGCATATATAAGATGTATAACCGAAATGCAGATAGACTGCAACGATAGTATTACAACGCCAGCTTGATTAGTGAAATTAACGAGGTCAAAAAGTTGGCAAAAGAGAAAAATAACTTATAGAAAGGAATATAATTATGACAGACAATAACAACACTCAACATATCGTATGGCACGATGATGCCATTATCAAGCAACTCATCAGCTATGCTGTGGGTTGCATGCTCGGACGCTACCGCCTCGGCAAGACACTGGAGCAAAACTTCGTAAAGGACTTCAGGAAAGACCACAAGAAGATGTATCAGAACCGTCCTATCTACTGGCTTTTCTCATCCAAGAAGGGCGCCTTCCAGGTCATCGCCTACATGCATCGCATGAATGCCTACACCGCAGAACGTGTGCGCTCGAAGTATCTCCTCCCTTACATCGAACACCTGGAGTCAGAAATCGACAAGCTCGATGCTCGCCGTGCCGAACTCTCTACCAAGGAGACCAAGCAGCTGCAGGCGCTGCAGAAGCAACTCGATGAATGCCGTGAATATCATGAGTGCTTGCAGGTAGTAGCCGAGCAAGCCATCAGCTTCGACCTCGATGACGATGTGGTGGTGAACTATGCCAAGTTCGGTGATATTTTACAGAAAATAAAATAGTGGGCGACGTGTAATATCCGCAACAGCAAATTAATTAGAAGAATATGAAAAAGACAATGACGTCAGCAATAACAGACCCAGACTATAAACAATGGGTTAGCGATATAGAAAAACGATTCAAAAAGCAACAGTTAAAAGCTGCAATACATGTTAACTCCGACAAGTTAGAATTTTATTGGAGCTTAGGTCGAGACATCTGCGAACGAGAATTCGAGAGCAAATATGGCAGTTCTGCCATACAAATACTAAGCAAAGATCTTCGTGTAGCTTTACCAGGAGTAGCAGGACTCACACCTGGCTCTTTATATTATTGTAAAAGATTTTATAAACTCTATAGTCAAATATTTAAGAAATTTCCCCAAGCTGGGGAAATTTCTAAGCCATTGCATTCTGTACCAACAGAAACACAGACGATGCCATTGAACATTTTTTCCATTCCATGGGGTCATCACAAAGTAATTATTGACTACTTAGAAGATGCTCCTGAAAAAGCCATATTCTACGCATCAAAAATATTAGAGAACTGTTGGTCCAGGGCTACTTTGCTGAATATGATTGGCGATAAAGGGAAAAATAACGGGTTATATGAACGACAAGGAAAAGCTGTGAACAACTTTCCTCAAACAATGCCTCATCCTACTGGAGATTTAGCAAGAGAACTCATAAATGACCCTTTGAATTTTTCCTTTTTAAAACTAAAAGAATCTTTCGATGAGGAAAATCTCAAGAATGCCCTTGTGCAGCATGTTAATCAGCTATTGATGAGCTTAGGGTCAGGCTTTGCCTATATGGGTAGAGAATATTTGCTATCTGTAGCTGGCAAAGAACAATTTACGGATTTGTTGTTTTACAATACAAAATTGCATGCCTACGTAGTGGTTGAGGTGAAAATAACAGAATTTGAGTCGTCATATCTCGGACAACTGTCTGGGTATATGTCACTTGTAAATCATATATTGAAGTCTGATTTGGATAGACCAACCATTGGACTACTTATTTGTCGAAATAAGAACAACCTTTTTGCGCAATATTGCCTGGAAGGGTATAATCAGCCAATAGCTATTACAGCTTATGAGGGAATACAAATTCTTCCAAACAATTTCAATGAGAAATTGCCAAGCATCAATGAATTGGAAGAAGAAATTAGAAAGAAATAATCCAAAATCAAATTGAATTATGAAATCTGGAAATAAAGAAATAGGATTTGGAAAGCAAACTATTACTCAGGTTTTCGAGGAATGGTACACTGTTCCTTCATATCAGAGACATTACGTTTGGGAAAGCGATAATGTGAATGATATGTTGGACGATTTTGCGTCTAATTATATAGAGCATGCCAAACAATGTTGTTATGATATATATATCAGCAGATTCATTAGAGGATGCATTTCGCCTATTTTCTGTCATGAATGACCGTGGTCAAAAATTAAGTAATGCAGACATATTGAAATCATCTAATCTTGAAAAAATTGAGGATGATGGTGAAATGAATGAGTATGCACGTGAATGGGAAAAAATGCAGGAAGATTTAGGAAATGATTTTGACCGTTTCCTTGCGTATGTACGAACTATGTTGCTCAAAAAGCGACAAAAAATGAATCTGCTCGATGAATATGACAAGCAAGTTTTCAAAGCTGGGAAAATTAAACAGGGAAAAGAATTCTTCAACTATGTTTTTAAAGCATACGAAGATTATAACAAACTGATAAATTTGGCAGGCAATGAAGATTCAGAGTATTGTACGTTGATAAGAACACTCAATGAGTGTATGCCTTCAACAGATTGGGTTCCTGTTATTTTGGCATATGGAAGAAAATTTGGAAACGATGGACTCCTTGAATTTACAAAGAAGGTGGCATGCAAAAATATTGCAGATGCAGTATGTGGTAAAACCCCATCGTATCGTATTGACAACTTGAATAATATCATTAATTTGATAGAAGAAGCATGCAATACATCTGATGTGCTAGAAGCTCATGATTATTATTCATTTAATGAACAAGTTTTCATGGCTAACATTCAATCTGAGATATACGGCAGACGATATACTTATGCACTTCTGATGCTGCTTGAATACAAATACAAGGATAAGTCCGAATGGAAAGATTTCGGGACTACATCAATTGAGCATATTCTTCCACAAAATCCTAAAGCAACAAGTCAGTGGGTAAAGGATTTTAATGAAGAACAGAGAGACTATTATACGCATAGAATCGGAAATTTATGCCTGATTGGTCGTCGAAAGAATTCTTCTTTAGGTAACTTGGATTATCAGGAGAAGCTAAAAAGATATTTCGAGAAGAATATAGGTTCTTTTGCTAGTTCTCAAAAAATATACAAAACATATCCGAATGCATGGACTCCTGACACAGTTCAAGAAAACCAGGAAAGAGTCATAAAGGATTTGATGGAGATTTTTGGTATAAATGATTCCTGTTCAAACACAGATCATCAATCGTATATAGAACAACAGAACACAAATCATCCATCGTATATGGAACAACAGAAGGCAGTCTATCCCAACGCTTATAAGCCTTGGACAGAAATTGACGACAATAAACTGGTGACACTATATAAAGAAGGAAAATCTGTTAACGAACTAATGAACATATTTCTTAGAAATAGGGGAGCCATTAAATCCAGATTATCGAAATTGACAGGAATAGATTTTGACAAATAACATCTGTATTTATAAAGCATTCAAGAATATGGTACAAGATAGAATATACAATTACTTCGAGCGCAATCCGCAACTTCATGTGCTCTTCATCTTCGACAGGATGAACATCATCCAGAACGAACTGGATGAAATGAAGCAGTGGAATGACGACTATATATAAGGTGTTTAATGGGAATGTGGCAAATGTGCTTCTCACCGCTGATCATGGATTCCTCTATAATGATATGAAGTTTGAGGAGAAGGACAAGCATAGCATCAAGGAGTCGGCTATCGAGAAGAAAACAAGATACTATCTCACAGACAGCAACGATGGTTTTGAGGATATTGTAAAATTTCCTCTTGACAAGGTATCTTCCATCAAGAGTACCACTCCTTTGCAGGTTGCAGTACCTATCGGAACCAACCGCCTGGCTGCACCGGGTGGCTACAACTTTGCTCATGGTGGTGCTTCGCTTCAGGAAATGATTATTCCTGTGATAAGAAGTCAGCAGAAGAGAACAAACAAGACTGAAAAGGTGGGTGTTGCGCTGATGAGCCACAACCTGAATATGGTAAGCAGTCGATTGAAGTTCCAGATGATACAGTCGGAAGCTGTAAGCATAACCGTGATGGAGCGCAAGGTGGTTTGCTGTATTTATAATGGTGACGCCCCTGTAACCCAGGAAAAGGAAGTGACACTGAATAGCACTGATGCAACGAACTTGAACAATCGTGTGTTTGAAGTGACACTCAATCTGAATAAATCTGTCAATGCAAGTATGTTACAGCTAAGAATCTACGATGTGGATGACAAACTGAACCCTCTTGTACGTGAGACAGTGAAGAACAATACAATGATAGAACAGGATTTTTAAGGAATACTGCATATGGATTTACAACAGAAAGTAATGAATGCCTTTATAGGCAAGGTGGTAAGAAAGGATTTGGCTTTCTTCGTGAAGGGAGGCCTGCCTGTTCCTACCTACGTGTTGGAATACCTGCTGGGGCAGTATTGCGCCAGCGATGATGAAGAAATCATCAACGAAAGTCTGGAAAAGGTGAGCAATCAGGTAGTAGAACATACAACGACTGAAGTACATACTACGACTGAAGATCATACAGAAGAACCGAAAACCAAACGTCCACGCATATCTGTTCTACAAGAAAAGAGTATGTCATTCAGAATGGGACAAAACTGGCGTAAGTTATGAGAAGTTATTTGCACCTTATATGAGAGAAGCAAAGGAAATAACCATTGAAGATCCATATATACGTGCTTCATGGCAAATCAAGAACTTCATGGAGTTTGCCCTGATGCTTATCAATACACGTCCAGTGGATGACTTGAAACTCAATCTCATCACTAACGAGGAGGAAGATAAAATTCCAGATCTGATAGACAAGCTTGATGACATCAAGGACGACCTTGCTTCTTATGGCATTGAGTTTACATACAAGTTCAGAGACTTCCATGACAGATGTATCAAAACAGATACAGGATGGACCATTACATTAGGACGTGGTCTTGATATGTTTGAAAAATATAGTCCCTACTCTATTGCATCATCGAAACAGGATATGCGTAAGTGTAAGGAGTTTACGGCAACATTCATGAAGAATAAAAACGTATGAAAAAAGGCTGCGTCACCACAAAGTAACGCAGCCTTTTACATATTTCATTCTTATCCCTTTAAAGCTTTAAAAACTAACGGGATAGGATATTTGATCTTTACCAAAGCTCCAGACGCTCATTCTTAGGAATGAACATCTTGTCGCCCTGCTTTACACCGAATGCCTCATACCAGGCATCAATGTGAGGAAGAGCACCATCTACACGCCACTTGCCAAGCGCATGAGGATCGTTCTTCACACGGTTGCGAATCTCCTTCTCGGTGATGTTCTGACCCCATACACCTGCGTAAGCAAGGAAGAAACGCTGATCAGCAGTAAAGCCATCCTTGTTCTTCAAAGGCTTCTTGGCTGTCGCATTCTTGAATGCATTGAAAGATACCATCAAACCACCGTGGTCGGCAAGGTTCTCACCCAATGTAAAGCGACCGTTGGCATTCAGATCAGGCAATACCTTGATGTTGCTGAAGAAATCAGCATACATATCTGCACGCTTGTTGAAGCCCTCTGCATCAGCAGCGGTCCACCAATCCTTCAGGTTACCGCTGGCATCATACTGGCGACCCTGATCGTCGAAACCGTGAGTCATCTCATGACCAATCACTACACCGATAGCACCATAGTTGAATGCCGCGTCTGCCTTGGCATCAAAGAATGGATACTGAAGGATACCTGCTGGGAAGCAGATCTCGTTGGTGGTAGGATTATAGTATGCATTCACAGTCTGAGGAGTCATATACCACTCGTCTCTGTTGACTGGCTTACCAGCCTTCTCTGCAATCTCCTTATTGTTGCGGAACTGACGGCAAGCCATCACGTTCTCATAGAAACTCTTGGATGGATCGATGGTAAGTTTGCTATAGTCAGTCCACTGGTTAGGATAACCAATCTTGACATAGAACTTATCGAGCTTATTGTGGGCAGCAGCCTTGGTCTCAGCACTCATCCACTCCTGAGCGTCGATACGCTGACCGAGACTCACCTGGAGATTCTTGACCAAAGTCTCCATCATCTTCTTGGATGACTCAGGGAAGAACTTCTTGCAGTAGATTCTGCCGAGTGCCTCACCCATCTGAGCATCTACCTGAGAGGTGGCACGCTTCCACAATGGATGGTCTTCCTTTCTGCCGCTCATGGTCTTGCCGAAGAAATCGAAGTTTGCCTCACGGATCTCATCGGTGAGATAAGCAGAAGAGCTGCCGATGACACTCCACTCCATCAAAGCCTTCAAGGTCTCAGCATCCTCAGCAGCAGTAATCTTGTCGTAACCAGCCATGAATGCAGGCTGACCCACAATCATCTCCTGGATATATTCGCTCTTGATGCCCTCGCCGTTAGCCAATGCCTCAAGAGGAATGTTTGGATAATTCTCCTTAAACTGCTTCAGGCTCATCTTGTTGTAGTTAGCCTGTGGGTCACGGAGTTCGGTACGGCTCTTGGAGATAGTAGCAAGACTGGTCTCGTGGAGGAATACCTTCTGTGCCTTCTGGGCAGCATCGGCAGCAGAGAAGCCATAGAGCTGGAACATCTTTGCCACGTAGGTCTTGAATGCCTCACGGATGGCTACGGTAGCAGCATCGTTGTTGAGGTAGTAATCCTTGGAACCGAGAGTCAAGCCACCCTGCATCACATTGTAGATGTTCATGGTAACGTTCTTCTCATCAGCACCGAAACCGGTACCGAAACCTACGCCCAAGCCCTGCATAGCATACTTCACCTGCAAGTTCTGGAGCTCAGCCTTGGTCTTGGCAGCAGCAATCTCGTCGAGGAGAGGCTTTACGGGAGCAATGCCCTCCTTGTTGCGGCGGTCGATATCGAGCGCCAACTTATAGAAGTCGGAAAGCTTCTGCTCGATGGTTCCAGCCTTGTAGGTCTTCTTCTTGAGTTCATCAAGAATAGAGTTGATACGCTTGTTGTTGTTCTCAGCCAACTGATCGAAACTACCATATCGGCTGTAGGCAGCAGGCAGCGGATTGTTCTTCTGCCAGCCACCGGTAGCAAACTGATAGAAATCATCAGCAGGCTTTGCTGTCTTGTCAAGATTGCTCATGACAAGTCCCGACTTGTTCTGAGCATCAGCAGCCAAAGGCATGGCTGCGAGCATCATCATCGGAAGGATGTACTTCATTTTCATTTTCTCGTTATTTATTATTGTTTTAACTATGAATTCTTGATTTCCTCCAGCTCTTCGGAGAGCATCATCCAGTTCTCGTTTTCCTCATCCAGGCTCTTCATCAGCTCGGTATATTCAGTAACGAGTTCCATATTCGTGGCATTCTCAGGCTTCATCAGGAGGGCATCAATCTCTGCCTTGCGGGTTTCGAGCTTTTCAATCTTCGTCTCGCATTCCTTCACCGCCTTCTCAGCCTTGCGAATCTTCTTCTGCTGTTCCTTGTGCTCGGCATAGCTGAGTTTTCCGGAGGATACTTCGGAAGAATCTGCAGATGATGATGAAGAAGATGGAGAGCCGGCAGATGACATATTCTGACTTCCGACCTGATTGGCAAGCGCCTGACTGATGCTCTCGGCATTGTGGGCACGGAGATAATCGTAGATACCGCCCAGATGCTCACGTACCTTGCCACCGGCGAACTCATATACCTTATCTACCAGTCCGTCGAGGAACTCACGGTCGTGGCTCACAATGATAGCGGTGCCGTCGAATGCCTTGATGGCTTCCTTCAACACATCCTTCGACTGCATGTCAAGATGGTTGGTAGGCTCATCGAGAATCAGGAGATTCACCGGTTCGAGCAGGAGCTTGATCATCGCCAGACGACTGCGCTCTCCTCCACTCAACACCTTGACATATTTCTCGGAAGTTTCGCCACCAAACATAAAGGCACCCAAGAGATCGTTCACCTTGAGGCGCATCTCGCCGGTAGCCACATTGTCGATGGTCTGGAAGATGGTAAGCTTCTCATCGAGCAACTGTGCCTGGTTCTGTGCGAAATAACCTATCTGCACGTTATGACCTATCTTGAGATTGCCCGTAAAAGGAATCTCGCCCATGATACACTTCACCAGGGTAGATTTACCCTCACCGTTCTTACCTACGAACGCCACTTTCTCGCCACGCTTGATGGTAAGGGTCACATGGTCGAAGACGGTATGATCGCCATAATCCTTTCTCACCTCATCGCAGATAACCGGATAATCGCCGCTGCGGAGACAAGGAGGGAACTTGAGATGCATCTGTTTGGTATCCACCTCATCCACCTCGATAGGAACGATTTTCTCCAACTGCTTGATGCGGCTCTGCACCTGTACAGCCTTGGTAGGCTTATAGCGGAAACGCTCGATGAAATCCTTGATATCGGCTATTTCCTTCTGCTGGTTTTCGTAAGCACGGAGCTGCTGCTCGCGGCGCTCGGCACGAAGTACCACATACTCATCGTATTTCACCTTGTAATCCTCTACCCTTCCGCAGGTAATCTCCAGGGTGCGGTTGGTTACATTATTGATAAAGGCACGGTCGTGGCTTACCAGCACCACCGCCTTGGCACTCTGCGCCAGGAACTGCTCCAGCCACTGGATACTCTCGATATCGAGGTGGTTGGTAGGCTCATCGAGGAGAAGTACATCCGGCTTCTGGAGCAGGATCTTTGCCAGCTCGATACGCATACGCCATCCACCGGAGAACTCCCGGGTAGGACGGTCGAAGTCTTCACGGGTGAAACCCAGACCGCTCAACGTGCGCTCTATTTCCGCCTCGTAGTTTTCACCGCCCATCATCATATAGCGATCATGTTCCTGGGTGAATTTCTCCACGAGCTGGGCATAACTCTCGCTCTCGTAGTCGGTGCGGTCGGCCATTTCCTGCTGCATCTTGTCGAGGCGCGCCTTCATCTCGGTATTGTGGGCGAAAGCCTTGCGGGTTTCCTGCTTCACGGTGGTATCATCCTGCAGTTTCATCACCTGAGGCAGATAGCCGATGGTGGTTTCATTAGGGATAGCCACTACGCCGGAGGTTGGCTTCTGCAAGCCACAGTGAATCTTCAGCATCGTAGATTTGCTTGCACCGTTCTTACCTTCCAGGGCAATGCGGTCGCGGTCGTTGATTACGAAGCTTACATCATTGAAAAGTGGCTTTACGCCAAACTCTACTTTCAGTCCTTCTACTGAAATCATCTATTTGTTTTTTTATATTATTGAAGCTTTTGCCCTTTCAGGGCGACATTACATTTTCATTTAATACCCAGGGTGTTACCCTGGGCTAGGGGATTTTGCCCTTTCAGGGCGTATTGATGCAAACACGATACATCAAGAATAACTTTTAAATCAAGTTACGGAATGAGCAGGGAGGAATCTCCGTAGCTCAGGAATCGGAAATCGTGAGAGAGGGCATAATCATATACCTTCTTCCAATCACCATGCAGGAAGGCACTCACCAGGAGAAGCAGGGTGCTCTGAGGCTGATGGAAATTGGTTACCAGCATCTTCACAATCTTATAGGTATAACCTGGAGCGATGATGATCTGCGTGCTGGAATGAAGGGCTTCCAATCCGTTGCGGTCGAGATAATCGACGATTGCCTGAATAGCCTGCACCGGAGTGATGTCATCCACCAGATTGCCATCTGCCGACAGCTCGTATGGATTCCACTGTTTTACATGCAAATCCTCCTCGCTTGCCTCAGGATGCTTGATGAGATGCACGCCCATATAGTAGAGACTCTCGATGGTGCGCACACTGGTGGTTCCCACGGCGATGACCTGGCACTCGTGCTTGATGAGCTTCTCCAGACTGCGACGATGAACCACGATATATTCGGTATGCATCTGATGACCTTCTATCTCAAGACTCTTCACCGGCTTGAAGGTTCCCGCTCCAACATGAAGGGTTACCTCTTCACGGTCGATGCCATGCGCATCCAGGTCCTGGAGCACCGCATCGGTGAAATGCAGACCGGCTGTTGGGGCAGCCACACTACCCTTGATCTTGGAATATACGGTCTGATAAGTGGTCTTGTCACTTTCTTCTGTCTTGCGGTTCAGATAAGGAGGGATAGGCAACTCTCCCACTGCTTCGAGAATCTCGGCAAAGGAAACATGCTCGTTGTCCCAGTCGAAATCCACCCAGTAGTTGGTGCCGCCACCTTTAGTCACCAGTTCAGCCGCCTCTGTGCTGAGCGCATCTCCACGGCGCATGGTAGCAGAGAGGGTAAGCTGATGACCCTTAATCTCGAAGTCGCGCTTCAGGCTTCCCTCTTTCCATTTCTTCAGGTTACCAATCATACAGAGCCATGAGCAGTGACCCGAAGTCTGGAACATCAGCTCATAGTCGGTAGGTGCAGCGGGCTCCATCAGGAACACCTCGATGAGTGCTCCCGTCTCCTTGCGGAAATGCATGCGCGCCTGGATTACCTTGGTATTATTGAATACCATCATGGCACCCTTTGGCAGATAGTCGGGAAGATGGAAGAACACATCGTCGCTTACCTCGCCATGCTTATAGACCAGCAGTTTACTGTGGTCGCGCTGTGAGATAGGAAACTTGGCGATGCGCTCATCTGGCAAATCGTAATTATAATCACTAATCTTAATATGTTTTGTATCCATTATTTTACTTTGAACTTTGAGCTTTGAACTTTGAACTTTATGATTTACCTTTTTTCAGAAAAGGCTATTATACTACTATAATCCCGTCATCAGAACGACGGCACGCAGGATGACATATACGAGGGTGAGCATCAGGACGGTCATAATCATATCGATGTCATCGCAATCATATCCCGTACTGGTATATTGATTCGAAACATACTTGATTTCCGGTGACATACGCCGGTACATACGATGGAAGAAAAGATATACCAGCGTACCAACCACCATGCCCAGCAGCATGCCGCAAACGATGTCCAGCGGATAATGAACGCCCAGATAGAGACGGGTCCAGCAGTTCACCAGCGACCATGCTACTAGGGTGAAGGTGAGCATCCTGCTCCTTACAAGCAGCGAGAAGAACACGGCTATCGCCATGGTATTGGCTGCATGCGCCGAACAGAAACTGTAGTCCTTCAGACGAAGATTATCCACTACCTGTACGGAATATTTTACCAGCGGATCGTTGGAAGGTCGCCATCTTGCCGCCAGCGGTTTGATGATTCCCTCGGCAATGCCATCGGCAAAAAGGATGCACAGGAATGCGCAGCCTACAATAAGACCAATCTGCCCGATTGTCTCATTATTGCGCATCACAATGATAAAGAGTACAAGATAGAGCGGTATCCAGGTGAAACCCGAAGTAAGTGCCATCACCAACTGGTCGAGAATCACATTGTTACTGCCGTTGAACCACTGCAGTATCTGAAAGTCAATATCTTGTATCGAACTAAAATCCATTTACTTATTGTTTTATATTTAATGTTGAATGTAGAATGATATCAGTGTCTGACGCTCCATCCACTTCATTCTCCTAGATTTCCTCGAGGTGCTTGGTCTCAATCCATCCTTCTCTTCCATCGCCTACGCGGATGCCACGCCAGTCGGTCATTCCCTTGTCGATGATATCTACACGGGTACCCTCATGGAGTACAAACTGATCGGTACTGGTCTTGGCAGGCGTCTTCTTGATGTTCACGGAAGGTGAGATGATGATGGCACCCTTGCGGTTGTCGAGCGCCTGCTTCTGCTGATAGGCAAAGAGATTGCTCAGCAGGAAGACGAGGAAGAAGCCGATACCGCCAAAGAAGCCGATCTTGCGCATCAGGATGTGCGGACCGAAGAGATAGAGCAGCACGAGCAGCAGCGCCATGATGATGGAGATGATGCCAGCCTTCGCCCAGTTATCTACACTCGTGAAGTTGACCAGCGCCTTATACCAGGTAACGAAGAACATTTCGCTTACCGGGGTAATCTTGTCGATGGTCTTGCTGCGTGCAAACTGGAGATTGAAGTTGATGTCCTCATCTCCAGGCGAGAGCAGACGGGCACGTTCATAGTTGAGCACCGCCTTGGTGATATTGTCTGTACGATAGTAGGCATTGCCGAGATTGTAGTAAATCTCGGCAGAGGCATCATTCTTGAGCAGCTCTTCGTAGTCGCGGATAGCCTGCTGGTAGTTGCCCTTCTGGTATTCGGTATCGGCATTGTTCTTGGTGATTGCCGATACCGGAGAAGCGCCGAAGCCCAGCATCGCCAGGAGCAGCCATACGAAGGAATATCCGGCAGGATGCTTCTTGGCGTTCTTGCGAGCCGCATTGATTGCATTTTCTATTTCCATAATCGCTGTCATTGCCGATTCGAAGGTACGGTTCATATTGCCGGCAGGATCGCCTGGAGCATAACGCTCGAACTCGCACTCATCGAGAGCGGAAGTAAACTTCTGTATTGTAACATCGTCCACATCGTGGGCGATGAGTTTCTCACGGATATTCTCACGAGAGAGCTGCTCTACCGGCATGTTCAGCTTGTAGCTCATATATCCCCAGAGGGCACGCATCACCTCATCATAGAACTCGCCCTGCTTGCCCTGCAGCATCAGCTTGTTGGCCATGCGCAGACGCTTGGTGGCTATCTTGCCCGCCTTGTTGGAGCGCTTCTTCACGATGTCGGCATTCTCGATGGCTCTGCGGTGGAATACCACCAGCAGCACGAAGAAGGCGATGAGCGGAATGAGCAGACTGATCCAGTAGCCGAAGCTTCCGAAGAACATATCATCTGCCTGATGCTGTGAGGTCTTGCCCAACTTGATGGTATGGATATCCTTGTCCTTGCTGGTATAGTCAGCCGACTCGGATGTTGATCCATCTCCCTTCTCCACGTTCAGAGTGAAAGGTTGGGTCTTGATGGTCTTATACGCATTCTTGCTGGTATCATAATAGGTGAACTCCACGGCAGGAATGGTATAGCTGCCCTGATTGCGAGGAACAGCCAGGAAATCGTATATCATATTACCCTCCACTCCATTGGCAGTGAGTCGGGTCTTATCTGTTACCTTGGCATCATACTTGTCGAAATCCTTCGGGAAATTCACTACTGGCTGCTTAAGCAACTTGAGGTTGCCAATACCTCCCACAATCACACGGAGCGTGATCGGTTCGCCTGCCTTGATTTCCTTCTTGTCAAGACAAGCAGAGATATTGAACTTACCTACTCCACCCGAGAAATTGGCTGGACGCTGAGGCAACGGATCTACCTGCAGGGTGATACCCGGAGCCTTGATGTCCTTCTTTACCTCTACATATCCGGAGCCGCCATTGAAGAAGGCCTCCATAGGATCGACATTGCGGTTCTGCTGTACCACGATGCCCTTGAAGGTGATGGAAGGAATCTCCAGCTTACCGGTCATCTGAGGATACATCACATACTGGCTCCAGGTGACACACTTGTAAGGACGACCGTTCACCATTTCAGTATGAAAGGTCTTCTGCTGTGGCAGAGGTACTTCCTGGTTGTGGAATCCCTTCAGGTCTGGCATCTTGCCTTCCAGCTGGGTGAGTTCCACCTGTGTATATACCTTGTAGGTAAGCAGGATAGGTTCCTGCTCGTGTACTCTCTTCTTGTTGGCAGACACCTTGATGAAGAGGTCGCTGCCTGAGATGGCAGAGCCAGCGGTACGCATACGAGGTTGGTCGTAGCTATCCTGTCCGTGCATGCTAGGAGCGCCGTTGGTACGCTGAGCGTGACCCGACACAGTAATCCTCACGGCGCGAGAAGCCAGGTTCCTACCATCCACGATGGCGTGGGAAGAACCAATATTGAAGGTACCATTCTTTGCCGCATAAAGGGTGTAGGTGATGGTTACAGATGAAGAGGACGAGGTATGTCCGTTGATCATCTGATAACTGGATTGCGAGGATGTGTAAGGGCCTGCGATGACTTCGAGTCCATCCTGCACCGCACCCATTCTGAATTCCTCTACATCACGGGTGTTGATGGTATAGGCGACACGGAAGTTTTCTCCAGCCGCTACGTGCGATGGAGCCGACACGGAGATATGCTGGGCCACCGCATGCACCTGGTAGCCTAGCAAGCATATCAGCAATATCAAATACCAACCTATTTTTTTCATATCGTATCTTAAATAATAGCTAAATATTATATGTAAACCGTATTTTTATCTCATCTAATCTTTTACCAATTCTTGTCGTAAGCCTTCCTGCGTGGCTGGCTCATCGCCTTCTGCAACTTGCGCTTGGTGGCTTGCTCCTGCTGAACGGCGGCATTCAGGAGCTGCTCGGCATTCTCGCGGCTCATCTTGTCCTGGTTCGGCTGTTTTTGGTTCTGATTATTCTTGTTATTCTTATTCTTGTTCTTGTCGTTCTTATTATTCTTATCGTCGTTTTTATCCTTGTTGTCTTTGTTCTTGTCCTTATTCTGATCTTTCTTGTTCTTGTCCTTGTTCTTATCCTTGTTGTTCTTGTTCTTATCCTTGTTTTGCGGATTGTTCTTGAGCAACTTCTTGCAGAGGGCAAGATTATAACGGGTCTCATTGTCCTGTGGATTGCATCTCAGCGCCATCTTGTAGTATTCGATGGCCTGGGCATATTCACGATGGTTCTGCATGATCACGCCCATGTTGTGATAGCTGGCAGCACGGCGGAGGCGGTTGGTTTCCAACTGGGCAGCATTGGTAAACTGCTGTATCGCCATGGAGTCTTTCTGCTGCGCCATGAGCGCACAACCAAGATTGTATATCGCCTGTGGATTCTTCTGATTCTTGGAGATAGCCTTGCGATATTGGGTTTCTGCCACTGCCCATTTCTGAGATTTGAAGGCACGATTGCCCTGACGGATCAGGTTGCGATCAGTCTGGGCTCCGACTTGTGCCGTACCCACCAGCAACATTGCCACTGTTACTATTATATAATGTATATACTTCATTTTTACATCTATATTTTAAAGCTTTTGCCCTTTCAGGGCGCCTTGCTACTACTCGTATTACCCAGGGCGATGCCCTGGGCTAAGAGCTTCTGCCCTTTCAGGGCGATTGGGGAAACGAAACCGGAAAACAACCGTTCAGGACGAATAGGTGACAGGCCTGACTTTCTGCCCCGATTATTTCGGCAGCTTCAAGGAATCCCTTTTGAAGAACTTGATGTTCCTGAGCAACGGATTCTTTACTTCCAGCATGCAGACCTCGATGATGAGCAGGAGAATGATGAGAATGCCCACAGCCTGAAACTGTTCATCGTAGGCACTGTATATCACGCTGGTCATATCTCCCTTCTGCAACTTGGTAAGGTCATCATTCAATGCCTTTTCTGCATCACTCGTATTATCCACATGGATATACTGACCCTTGCCAGCCTGCGCCAGTTCGCGGCACATCTGCTCGTTGAGGGCAGTCATCACGGTATTGCCTGCGTGATCCTTCAGATAAGAGCCATCGCCCATCGGGATAGGAGCACCCTTGGTATTACCGATACCGAGGATAAACACATTGATGCCCTTCTTCTGGGCAATCTCGGCTGCCTCCTTGGCACCATCCTCATGGTTCTCACCATCGGTAATCACGATGATGGCTCTACCCACATTGTCCTGCTGGGTAAAACTCTTGGTGGCAAGCGAGATGGCATCGCCGATATTGGTTCCCTGAGTCTGGATCAGCCCCGGTGTGATATTCTGTAGGAACATCTTTGCCGATACATAATCACTGGTGATAGGCAACTGCACGAAGGCATCGCCTGCAAAGACAATCAGTCCGATCTTGTCGTTGCTGAAGTTATCTACCAGATTCTCTATCAGCATCTTGCTCTTGTCGAGACGGGAAGGAGCCACATCCTCAGCAAGCATGGAATTGGAGATATCGAGACAGATCATCGTCTCGATGCCATTACGCTTGTCGTGAGAAATCTTGCTTCCCATCTGAGGGCGAGCCACCATCACGATGACAAGTGCCAAGGCTGCAAGCATCAGCACAAACTTCACCGTAGGACGGTATTTGGATATGTCGGGCATCAACTGCTTGAGCAGTTCCGGATCGCCCAATCTTTTCAGCTTAGCCTTTCGCCTTCTCCAGCCTACCAGACGAACCAGTATGAGCACCGGTATCAGCCAGAGCAGCCAGAGAAACGTAGGATCTTCAAATCTTAACATATTTATATGATGTTATAATCTATTTTGTCTAAACTCCCCTTTCATCAAGGAATTCTTCTGAACCAAGTGAGGCGGAGCAATATCTCCAGGAGCAGTACCAGGAGTGCACCCAGGGCAAAAGGCTGATAGGCCTCATAACGCTTGGCAAAATGCTTCACATTAAACTTAGACTTCTCCAGCTTGTCGATGTCCTTGTAGATTTTCTTCAACTCGGCAGTACTCGTAGCACGATAGAAGTTTCCATCGGTGGTCTGAGCGATGTCGCGCAGCGTCTGGGTATCGATTTCCACCGGGATATTGACATACTGCACGCCTCCTGCCACAGGCATCGGATAAGGCGCCACCTTGTTGGTTCCCACACCGATGGTATAGACTCTGATGCCGTAGCTCTTGGCTATCTCGGCAGCGGTCATAGGCGAGATGTCACCCATGTTGTTACTACCGTCGGTGAGCAGGATTACCACCTTGCTCTTTGCCTTGGAATCCTTGAGTCGGGTCACGGCGTTGGCAAGTCCCATACCCACAGCGGTACCGTCGTCGATGAGTCCGCGAGCCGCGATATCGGTGCGGGTATCATGCAGGAGTCTGAGCAGACTGGCATGATCGGTGGTCATCGGACATTGCGTGAAAGCCTCTCCGGCAAAGATGGTGAGTCCGATATTGTCGGTAGGACGGCCTGAGATAAACTCAGTGGCAACATCCTTTGCAGCCTCCATACGGTTTGGCTTCAGGTCCTCGGCAAGCATAGAGGTTGATACGTCCATGGCAAGCATGATATCGATACCTTCTACGGTCTTGTTGTCCCAGGAATAGTGGGTCTGCGGACGGGCCATGGCGATGACGATGAGCACGAAGCAGATGCATCTCAGCACCATCGGCAAATGGATGAGTCTGACGCGCATGCTCTTGGGAGCATACTGATAGATGCGTGTATCACTCATGCGCATCGTAGGCTCGCTCTTCTTCCTGCCCAGGAAATACCATAATATATAAGGTATCAGCAGCAGGAGCAGCAGAAAATATGCTTTACTTGCAAATTCCATTTCTTAATTTTTTTTATTGTTTACATCACCGGCTCTGGATTTCTGAGCCTGATGACATTACATCACCATCTCTCTTTCTGAGCCTGATGACATTTACATCACGAGCATCGCTACCTGATAAACGATGTAGCCGAAGATGGCAACTACGCTGATGCCGCCCACCCAGAGCAGGGTCTTGATGAGTCGGCGCTGCTGCTGCGACTTCTGGTCTTCGGTGCTGAGCGTTGGAACGATCTTCTCCTCCTTAGGCTGCTCATCGGTCTTCGTCTGGTCGATGAAGTTGATGGCATTCACCAGGTTGGCATCGTTCTCGTTCATCGGAATCTCGTACTTGGCAAACTTCACCAGGTCGGCGGTGGAGAAGAGCATTCTCAGCTCGTCTATCATCTTCTGGTCGCCCGAAGCACGCAGGTGCTCGATGATTTCTCCACTGGTCATCTCCATCGCATTTATTCCTATTCGGCTCACGATATAGGCACGCAGCGTATTGGTCAACTGGGTGTAGTACTCTTTCTGAGTCTCCTGGCTGGCGCTGGTATGATGATGCTTGATGTCATTGATTTCACGCAGCGCCTTCTCATGGGCAGGCACCCTCTTCACGATGCGGATGCGGGCGATGATAGGCTTGTTCTTCTTCAGACGATTGCGGAGATAAATCATTGCACCACAGATGATAATCATCAGCAGGCTCAACCAGAAGGCGAAGCTCCACTCACTCCACTCGAAAGGATTATCCTGTACACCCTTTGCCGGATAGAACTGATTAGGATGCACCGTATCTACCGGAACGGTGAGCACCTTCAGCGCCAACGGATTTCCGTGATAGCTCTTGCCGTCAATCTTCACATCAAGTGCAGGAACCACATACACCTTCTCATCGAAAGAGGTAAGCGTATAGTCGCGGCTCACCTGGATGCGGTCATCACCCATCTGCATCGTGTCGCCCTTGCTCTGCTCCACCACCTCTACACCAGGTACAATCTGGTCCTGAGGCTTGAAGGATGGCAGCACAATTCTGGCACCCTTCCGGGCTGTAGCCTTGAGGTGCAGGATGGTCTGCTGTCCGATAAGCAGCTGCAGGGAATCCATGCGCTGCTCCACGGTCTGACCGAAAGCCAGCGTAGAGCAACCCATCAGCGCCATCGTCAATATGATATTCTTTATTTTCATGTTATCTTACTTTAGCCTCTCTGTTTGAACAGCATCAGGAGCGCCTTCGAGAAGTCCTCGTTGGTGGCTACCGAAGTCCAATCTACCTTGCTCTTGGCAAAGAGCTGTCGCAGATTCTCCTGCTGTCGCAACCAGTTTTGGGTGTGAGCCACTCTCAATTTCTTCGAACTGGTATCGATATACATCTCGTGTCCCGTCTCGGCATCCATCACCTTGAGCAGTCCCACGTCGGGCAGCTGCTTGGCACGTGGATCATACACCTGGATTCCCACCACATCGTGCTTCTGGTTGGCTATCTGCAGCTGGTGCTGATAGTCCTTTTTGTCGTAGAAGTCGCTGATGACGAAAGCCGTGCAATGGCGCTTCATCACCCTCGTGAAGTATTCCAGGGCACATCCGATATCGGTACGCTGACTCTCGGGATGAAAGTCGAGCATCTCACGAATGATGTAGAGGATATGCTTGCGTCCCTTCTTGGGAGGGATATATTTCTCTATTCTGTCGGAAAAGAAGATGACACCTATCTTGTCGTTGTTCTGGATGGCACTGAAGGCAAGGGTTGCAGCTATCTCGGTAGCCAGGTCGCGCTTCATCTGGCGCATGGTACCGAAATCGAGCGAACCGCTCACATCCACCATCAGCATCACGGTAAGCTCTCGCTCTTCTTCAAAGACCTTGACGAAAGGGCGATGGAAGCGAGCCGTCACATTCCAGTCGATGTCTCTCACGTCGTCGCCATACTGATATTCGCGCACCTCGGCAAAGGCCATTCCCCTACCCTTGAAGGCAGAATGATACTGGCCGGCGAAGATGTTCTGGCTCAATCCGCGAGTCTTGATCTCGATCTTCCGAACTTTCTTTAAGATATCTTGTGTATCCAACTTAATTTACTTTGAATTTTGAACTAAATCAAGGCACTTCAACCTTGTTGATGATGCGGCTGACGATTTCCTCGCTGGTGATTTCGCTTGCCTCTGCCTCGTAAGAGAGGCCGATGCGGTGGCGGAGTACATCGTGAGCCACGGCACGTACATCCTCAGGAATCACGTAGCCACGGTGCTTGATGAAGGCGTAGGCTCTGGCTGCCTTGGCAAGAGAGATGCTGGCACGAGGACTGCCGCCAAAGGTAATCATATCCTTCAATTCGCCCAGACCGTAACGGTCTGGATAACGGGTAGCGAAGACGATGTCGGCAATATACTGCTCAATCTTCTCATCGATATACACCTCGTTGACGATGCTGCGAGCCTTCAGAATTTCCTCGGCTGTAGTAACCGGAGTCACGGTAGGCAGACCGCCCTGGATGTTCTCACGAATGATGAGTTTCTCTTCTTCGATGGTAGGATAATCGATGATAACCTTGAGGAGGAAACGGTCCACCTGAGCCTCAGGCAACTGATAGGTACCCTCCTGCTCTACCGGGTTCTGGGTAGCCATCACCAGGAAGGGATTAGGCAAATGGAAAGTCTGCTCGCCGATGGTTACCTGATGTTCCTGCATCGCCTCAAGCAAGGCACTCTGCACCTTGGCTGGAGCACGGTTGATCTCATCTGCCAGGACGAAGTTGGCAAACACAGGTCCTCGCTTCACATGGAAGGCTTCATCCTTCTGCGAATAGATCTGCGTACCGATTACGTCGGCAGGCAACAAATCGGGTGTAAACTGTATGCGGCTATAGTCTGCACTAATCAACTGTGACAATGTTTTGATTGCAAGAGTCTTCGCCAGACCCGGTACACCTTCCAGGAGAATGTGACCATCAGAGAGAAGACCGATAAGGAGACAGTCAACGAGGTGCTTCTGACCTACGATGACCTTGTTCATGCCCATTACCAGGTTGGTAACGAACTGACTCTGTTGTTCAATCCGGATATTCAACTCACGGATATCAATAGCTTCTGCCATAATCTTATTATCAATTTTACGTTTAATTCATTCTAAAAACAGAACAAAGGGCACTTCCAAAATGCCCTCCGTTCTCAAATCAAACGCAAAAGTACTCAATTATGAGCACAAAAGCGAATAAAGCTAACTAAATTATATTAAAAAAGTTTCACAAACGCTATTTTTAGAAACTTTTAATAAAGCAGGCACACGAAGCATCAGCGATTGCGATGCTTCATATACCATGGATGTACTAGGAAATTATACATCAGGAGAGAAACCACTGTCAATCCGAAAGCCGGATACACAAGTTCATTATACACTGGATTCAATATCGCCATATCCACATCAGGAGACTTCTGATACACGTCCTTCACCAGCCAGAAACCCAATCCGATTCCTAAGCTCAACCCCAGTTCCCACGCCAGGAAGAAGGAGCTCATACTGGTACCACGCTGGCAATGCTTGGCAAGCTTGATGTAGAAAAGCAGGAATCGGCTTCCGATGATACCCACTCCCAAGGCAAGCAAGGCAGGTACAAGCATCTCTTCGGCAAAGCTCTGATCGCTTAAGGAAACAAATTCTGCTGCCGCGATCAATATCAGTCCCACGATTACCTGACTCTTCAGCTCTGCATCAGCAAAAACGTATTTCTCAGCCACCAATGCCAGAAACAGTCCGCAAAAAAACATCACATAGACGGTGAGAGAATGAGGCTGCGACAGATAGAAGCCCAGTATCACCATGATGCATACAATATTGACGAACAGCGGAAATCCCTGAGGCAGGAAAAAGCGGTCGCTACTGATGAGTGACACGTTTTCTGACGGAGCCTTGAACGGGAATTTCACTCTGGAAACCAGCACCAAGGCAACCAATGCCAATACCGAGGCTACAGGAAAAACGACTTTCATACTGAAGACATGATAGACCAGAAGCGACAGCAATGGACCTACCGCAATGGAAAAGCGGGCAAACCAGGAGGTGATATAATTCGCCTCTGTACGCTGGAAAGATTCACAGGTATCGATAATCAGCGTACTCGCCAGCGACATCTCTGCCAAACCCAGGAAAGCGCCCTGAATCAGACGCATCACCACCAGCATCTCGAAGCCCACCTTGATATTCCAGAAGGTTTCCAGATAATAAAGGATGACGAGACTGACTGCCACACCCAGGATGGATATCTGGCATACCCGATTGCGGCGATAGCGCTGCACCAGATAGGAGCAGAAGCCACCCAAAAGAAAGATGCCCAAGCCATAAGCAGCATAAACCACGCCAATCTGAGTAACGGAATATCCCTCCTTAGCCATAAAATAAGGTATGCTCAGGAGGAGCATATAGATGCTCGTCATCAGGAAGAGATTGGCGAAGCAGAGACGCCAGAAGTCACGGTGCCACAGATTAAAATGTACCGGGGTATTTTGCGTATCCATCTTAGTAGCTCTCTTCTGCGCTTGGATACTCCACGCTCTTCACGGCGTCGATATAAGCCTTTACTCCCTTCTGCATCTCCTCGCCTACCTGGGCAAAATGACGCAGGAATTTTGGCTTGAAGCCCTGGGTCATACCGAGCGCATCAGCATAAACCAGCACTTGTCCATCACAACCGTTACCAGCTCCAATACCGATAGTTACAGCGTTTACCTGACGTGAAACTTCAGCCGCCAGTTTGGCAGGAACTTTCTCCAGAACGATGGCAAAACAGCCAGCCTTATCCAGAGCTTTAGCATCGCTGATCAGCTTCTCTGCCTCTGCATCCTCCTTGGCACGGATGCCGTAACCACCAAACTTGTTCACGCTCTGAGGAGTAAGTCCGAGATGGCCGCAAACAGGAATACCGGCATTGATGAGTGCCTGAACAGTATCCAGAATCTCCACGCCACCTTCCAGCTTCAGCGCATCCACACCAGTCTCCTTCATCATTCGGCAGGCATTGCGCAAGGCATCCTCCTTGCAAACCTGATAGCTGCCGAAAGGCATATCACAGAGCACGAGTGCATGATTGCAGGCGCGGGCCACACTGCGTGCGTGGTAAATCATCTGATCTACGGTGATAGGCAATGTATCAGCATTTCCAGCCATCACATTGCTAGCCGAATCACCTATCAGGATGGTATCGATGCCAGCTGCATCGATGATGCCTGCGGTAGTGAAATCGTAGGCAGTAAGCATCGTAACCTTTTCACCTGCCGCCTTCATTTCGGCGTAGGTCTTGGTTGTGATTTTCTTTTTGTCTGTAGATAAATATCCCATATAATTGTGTTTACTTAAAAGTTTCTACAATCTTCTCCAGGTCATCGTATCCGAATCCATTATAATCGGCTATCACATAGTCGCTGTATGGCTGGATGCTCTCTGCAGAATTGGTAGTAGCGAGTCCGAGGGTAAATGCACCCGAAGCTCTCACTGCCTTCAGTCCGTTGAAGCTGTCTTCCAGCCCCACGCATTCCTCCGGCTTTGCTCCGAAACAGGCAGCACCCTTGAGATAACAGTCTGGATCCGGCTTGCTCTTGACAAAATCTTCGCTGGTGAGCACGCGGTCAAAATTGGTCTTGAACTCAGGATGATGCTTATACACCTGCTCCATCTTCTGTAGATTGCTGCTCGTCACCACAGCGCACTTCACACCATGCGCCTTCACGTCTTTCAGGAAAGTTTCGAATCCGGGAATGTAAGGAAACGACATATTCAGCTCGAACTCATCGAGCCGGGCTGTGATCTTCGCCTGTTCCGACTTGCAATCGGTGTATCCATCAATATGAGCGAATGCGGCATCGTCAGAGAAGTACTTGTCGTAGATCTGAACCAGGGTCTGTCCCTTGATGCGATGCGCAAAGTCTGGCATCTCCGGATGATACTCCCTGCCTATCATTCCCCAGAACACGGAATACTGGCTTTCGGTATCGAAAACCACGCCGTCTAAGTCGAATAATGCTGCTTTTATCATTACTTTTTATATTAAATAAATACTATCTAACATCTTTTTCGGGTGCAAAGGTACACATTTTTTTGCTAACAAGCCCCGAAATAACTACTAAATATACAAAAAAAGCTAATTTTATTTTGTTTTATCTACAATTTGCACTACCTTTGCATCGGTTTATATACATTAATAAATATAGATAGAAAGAAACAAAAACAAGATAGAATGAATATCATAGAGAAATATTTCCCTCACCTCACCGACGAGCAGAAGAAGCAGTTCGCTGCCCTCGACGGTCTGTATCGCGATTGGAATGCCAAGATCAATGTCATCAGCCGCAAGGATATCGACAACCTCTACGAGCACCATGTGCTCCACTCTCTGGCTATTGCCAAGGCGATCAACTTCCGCCCAGGTTCAGAGATTCTCGACTTCGGATGCGGCGGTGGTTTCCCGGGCATCCCGCTCGCCATCCTCTTCCCTGAGTGCAAGTTCAAACTCATCGACGGCACCGGCAAGAAGATTAAGGTGTGCAATGAGGTGGCTGGCGCTATCGGACTCAAGAACCTGGTGGCTGAACACCTGCGCGGCGAGGACGAGAAAGGCAAGTACGACTTCGTGGTGAGCCGTGCCGTGATGCAGTTGCCCGACCTGATGAAGATCATCAAGAAGAACTTCAAGAAGGCTGGTCAGAATGCCCTGCCTAACGGTTTACTCTGCCTCAAGGGCGGCAATCTGAAGGAGGAGCTCAAGCAGTATTATAAGATTTCGGAAATCACCCCGCTCAGCACCTTCTTCGATGAGGAGTGGTTCAGCCAGGACAAGCAGCTGGTTTATGTTCCGGCATAGAAGTGAAGAGTGAAGAATGAAAAATTCATCAGCTTCACTAATCATAAAGTTCAAAGTTCAAAGTAAAATGCTACATATCGAAAGATTCCAAGTCAACATGTTGCAGGAAAACTGCTACGTGGTCAGCGATGACACCCTCGAGTGCGTCATCATAGATTGCGGCGCCTTCTATCCTGAAGAGCGCAAGGCAATCACCGAGTATATCAGAAAGAACAATTTGAAGCCTGTTCATCTCCTCGTTACCCATGGTCATCTCGACCATAATTTCGGCAACGATACCATCTACCAGGAGTTCGGACTGAAGCCGGAAGTGGCACAGGGCGATGAGAAGCTGATGAAGGGTCTGGCTCATCAGGCTGAGACATTCTACCAGATGCAGCTCGACACCCACTTCCCTCCTATCGGTCATTTCTTTGAGGAAGATGAGGTAATCAAGTTCGGCAATCACGAATTCACCATCATCGAGACTCCAGGCCACAGCAACGGCTCCGTATGCTTCTATTGCGAGGCAGAGCACGTACTCTTCTCGGGCGATACCCTCTTCAAGAGCTCAATCGGCAGAACCGATTTCCCTGGCGGCAGCATGTTCCGCATCATCAACAGCCTGCGCCATCTCGGCATGTTGCCGGATGAAACACAGGTGCTGCCAGGCCACGGTGAGGCTACCAGCATCGGCGAGGAATTGGCTCATAATCCATATATGGACCGATAGATTCAGGAAGATACAGCATTCAGAATTCCAAGGATTCAGAAGATACAGCATTCAGATGATTCAGAAGAAATCGAACACAGAAAAGATTATCCTGGGCATTGACCCCGGCACCAACGTGATGGGCTATGGCGTGATACGCGTCATCGGCAACAAGGCAGAACTGGTGGTGATGGGCGTCATCGACATGCGCAAGGAGAAAGATCCCTACTTGCGACTCGGCAGGATTTTCGAGCGGGTGACTGGCATCATCGACTCCTATCTGCCCGACGAGATGGCGATAGAGGCTCCCTTCTTCGGCAAGAATGTGCAGTCGATGCTCAAGCTCGGCAGGGCGCAGGGAGTGGCTATCGCTGCCGCCATCCACCACGACGTACCCATCCACGAGTACGCTCCGCTGAAAATCAAGATGGCGATTACCGGACAAGGTCAGGCTTCCAAGGAGCAGGTGGCGGCGATGCTGCAGCGCATGCTCAACATCCGGGAAGACGAGATGCCGAAATACATGGATGCCACCGATGCTCTGGGCGCTGCCTACTGCCATTTCCTGCAGATGGGCAGACCCGAAACGGGCGACAGGCACTATAGCAGTTGGAAGGATTTTGCTACCAAGAACGCCAGCCGCATAGAGAAAGGTACAGGTATGACGGGTCCGCAGGCAAAGCTTCTGGCGGCTATCAACCGTACCACGCACAAGTAGCCCAGCCCGGGAACATCACCCTGTTATCACGCAATCATATCAAAAAAAATAAGAGAGATGCAAAAGATTATCAGTATTCAGAATGGCGTAACCCGTATGCCGGAATGGCGTATGGCTGAGCCAGTTAACTTCGAGGCATGCGACGGCGAGCATATCGCTATCGTAGGTCCCAATGGTGGAGGTAAGTCGATGTTCGTGGACATCCTTGTGGGCAGACACCCGCTGTTGATGCACGATCCTGATTACGACTTTTCTCCTAGTACCAAGCCCCTGGTGAGCGACAATATCAAGTATATCACCTTCCGTGACACCTACGGAGGCGACAACGACCGCACCTACTTCCTGCAGCTGCGCTGGAACCAGCTGGAAATAGATGAGAACACGCCTATCGTCAAGGATAAGCTGGAAGAGGCTTATCAGATGGCTGGCGAAGATACGCCGGAGCGCAGACAGCTGCAGGAACACATCTACGAGCTGTTCCACATGCACCACCTGCTCGACAAATACACCATCCTGCTGAGCAGTGGAGAGCTCCGCAAGTTCAAGCTTGCCTCTACCCTCTTTTCAGAGCCTCGCGTGCTGATCATGGACAACCCGTTCATCGGTCTGGATGCCGACACCCGCGACCAGCTCAAGGAGCTTCTCAAGTCACTCACCACCGAGCATCATCTGCAGATCATCCTCGTATTGAGCAAGAGCGATGACATCCCAGACTTCATCACCCACGTGGTAGAAGTGAAGGATATGAAGGTATATCCTAAGCTTACCAAGGAAGAATATCTGGCACAACGCAACCCCATCCCTGCCCACGTATTATGCGAAGAATTAGAACAAGCCATCATCAACCTGCCATATAGCGACCGGGAATATCACAGTCAGGAAGTGGTGAAGATGAACAAGGTTCGCATCCAGTATGGCGAGCGCATCATCCTCAACGATCTCGACTGGACGGTCAACAATGGCGAGCGCTGGGCGCTGAGCGGACAGAATGGTGCCGGCAAGAGTACCCTGCTCAGTCTGGTATGTGCCGACAATCCGCAGAGCTACGCCTGTGACATAGCCCTCTTCGGCAATCCTCGTGGCAGTGGCGAGAGCATCTGGGATATCAAGAAGCATATCGGCTATGTATCTCCAGAGCTTCACCGTTCCTATCAGCGTGATATGCCAGCCATCCGCATCGTGGCGAGCGGCCTTACCGATTCTGTGGGTCTCTATGTAAAGCCAAAGGAAGAGGATATGGACCAGTGCCGTTTCTGGATGAAGGTGTTCGGTCTGGAGGGGTTGGAAGATCGTGGTTTTCTGAAACTGTCAAGTGGCGAGCAGCGCCTGGTACTTCTGGCACGCGCCTTCGTGAAGGATCCCGAGCTCCTCATCCTCGACGAGCCTCTTCATGGTCTTGACAACAGAAACCGCCGCCTGGTAAAGGATATCATCGAGGCATTCTGCAAGCGAAAGAACAAGACGATGATCATGGTTACTCACTATAAGGAAGAGCTCCCTGCCTGCATCGACCACAGCATCTTCCTGAAGAGACATACGAAATAGATATCCGTGTAAACAATATTCAAGGAAGAGAGAATCAGACGAAAACGCCTGGAAAATGGGGAAAGAAGAGATTGAGAATTTTCCCTTAAGGATTTTTATTTTTTTCCTTAAGGGAAAATATATTTTTCCTTAAGGAAAACGACAGCTTCTCTTAAGAGTTTTTTCCGCAACGTTTAATCTGTAAAGTTATTTATCACCGCCAGTGCAGCAGACATCCTTTCGTGCAGCTGTCTTGGTTTTGTCGAGGTTAGCATAGTCTATCTATTGCAAAATACTCAATTAGCTTGTATTTTGCATAAATTTTTGAGAATATTATTCCTTTTTCTAAAATTATTATTGTACTTTTGCAAGCGTATTTACTTATTTTATAATAATGTATGGCAAAGAATGATGGACGATATATTGAAACAGATAAACGCTGGCGAGGTGTCAGGGGTGCAGTTCAAGGAACGCATTCTCGACAAATATGATATTGCCTGTGAGTTAGTGGCGTTCAGTAATATTGCTTCAGAAAACGTAGTGCCATCCATTCTGATAAAGATAGATACTGTTGAAGTTGAGGATGGCAACTTGGTTGTTGCTACTGTGAAGGAAGGACTCAACAAGCCTTATCATGACAACAAGGGAATCGTATGGGTGAAGAATGGTGCCGACAAGCGTAAAGTGTTCGATAATGCTGAACTTGCAGAAATGATGACCGACTGCGGTAGTTTTGCTCCAGACGAGGCTGGTGTTAGGGATGCAACTGTCAACGACCTTGATGCAACGACCATCAAGCAGTTTCTTGGCAACCGTTTTGAAAGAGTTTTGGAGAAGAAAGGCTTGACAGGTGACGCTTTTAATGAAGCATCACTTGATATGATTTGCTCTGCCATCGCTAAGGGACATGACTGTGAGAAGATACTTCGCAATCTGCGATTTATCCGTCCCGATGGCACACTGACCGTTGCTGCCATGCTTCTGTTTGGCAAATACACCCAGCGCTGGATGCCAATGATGACAGCCAAGTGTATCTGTTTTGCTGGCAACAGTATTGGCAGCAAGGTATTCCGTGACAAGGTGAATGATGCAGATATGGAGGGAAATCTGCTTCATCAGTATGACACGATCATGGATTTCTTCACTCGTAACCTACATAATGTGCAGGTGGGAGATGAATTCAACAGCATGGGTAAGTTGGAAATACCTTACACCAGTTTGGTTGAGTTCACGGTAAACAGCCTTGTACACCGTTCGTTGAATATGAAAGCCCCTGTTCGCATTTTCATTTTCGACAATCGTGTGGAGATTCACAGTCCAGGTGCATTGCCTAACGGACTCACTATTGATGACATCAAGGCAGGAACTTCCATGCCTCGCAATACGTTCCTTTTTAACAATGCCATATACTTGCTGCCATACACTGGTGTAGGTAGCGGCATCACTCGTGCTCTGGATGAAGACATCAATGTCACATTTATGAATAATAACAAGGCACAGGAATTTGTCATCACGGTTTGGAGAGAAAAAAGTAACGAAGTTGGTAACGAAGTCCATGATAAAAGTAACCAAGTCGAAGACTTAGATACTGGACTTAGATACTCTAACACCGACTTAGACACCGGACTTAGACACTCTGACACCGACTTAGACACTTCTGAGAACGACTTAGACACTCAACTTAGACACTCTGACACCGACTTAGACACTTCTGAGAACGACTTAGACACTCAACTTAGACACTCTGACACTCCAAAAGTGTCATTGTCGAATAAGCAAAGGGACATAGTCAATTTCTGTTCAGTTCCTCGAACCACCAAAGAGATACTTGACAGAATTGGTGTCAGTATGCATTCCAAGAACCGAGAGCGTTACATCACCTCCCTTGTTGCAGCAGGGTATTTGCAGATGACTAATCCAGATAATCCTACAGCAAGCAACCAGAAATACAAGAAAGTAAACAAAAGATAAGAAGCGTATGGATTCATTATTTCTATTTCAGTTTGCATGCTTCATATTCATGCTCATCAATGCCTTCATCGTAGCACTCTCTCATCTGCATGTAAGATGGGAGAACAAGCGGTATGAGCGTTCTCGATGGATGATCGTTGCTGCCCTGATAGGACTGGCGATACAATATGTGCTGCAGATGACTTTCGGGTTCCGTGCTATGCACGATAATCTGGGGGCGGTCATCAACATCCTCCTCTATACCCCCTGCTTCTCGCTCATCTCCATAGGAATCTACAACATAGAAACCACCCGTGCTAACCTCAGAAAGATGACGGGAAAACGACAAGGGTCTATATGCCACGATGAAAAGGTGGCGTATAGACCCTTGATTATATGGTGATATTCGTAATTTACATCTCCGCTTTCTGTTTTTTATGAATTGATCAGATTCTTAATGATTTCCAAAGACAGCTGGGTAGCTTTGGCAACCTGTTCGGCAGAAAGTCCCATTGCCAGCATA
>ENA-OWOF01000185-OWOF01000185.1-gut-metagenome-genome-assembly--contig:-NODE-185-length-26434-cov-25.974618_pt1 | contig 26434 bp, 19 predicted proteins | sample MGYA00248255_ERZ651790 | MGnify/ENA primary metagenome ERZ651790 (study PRJEB26908, sample SAMEA4031711) | gut metagenome | biome: gut; feature: normal infant; material: stool | place: China | collected...
GACATGTGAGCCTCCTGAGAGTAAGCCTTGATAGGACTCTCCTCGCTCCACTTCTCCTTATTATATATATAGGTGTTACCCACCTCGAAGAACTTCAGGTTCTGGCTCTTATGGTTGATGTTGCGAACCACGCTCTCCAAACCACCGAACAGCATCGTCTGGCGCATCACACCGAGATCAGCACTCAATGGGTTCATCACCTTCACGGTTGTCTCGTTAGGATACTTGTTGAGGTCGAAGTCGATATAGTAGCTAGCCTTGCTCAGAGAGTTGTTGAGAATCTCCATGAAGCCCTCGCCTACCAGCTGCTCTGCCACGAGGTTCTGGCTGTGATAAGCCTTGTCCTCATCGCCCTGAACAGTCAGGGAGCTCTTCAACTGGGTTGGAATCTCCACATTATTATATCCGTAGATACGGAGAATATCCTCTACTACGTCGCAAGGACGCTGAACGTCTACACGATAAGCAGGAACCAGAAGGTCGATGCCCTCAGCATCCTCCTTCACAATCTTCATCTCGAGAGATGTGGCAATGTTCTTGATGGTTTCAGCACCAATCTCCTTACCGATGAGGCGATGGGCATACTCATAGTTCAGGCGAACTGGGAAATCCTGCATTGGCTCTGGATATACATCCTTGATCTGCATGGAAATCTTGCCGCCAGCCAACTGCTTGCAGAGGATGGCAGCCTGCTTCAAAGCATAAATCTGTCCGTTTGGATCTACACCACGCTCAAAACGGTAGCTGGCATCTGTGCTCAAACCATGACGGCGAGCGCTCTTGCGGATCCATGTAGGATGGAAGTAAGCACTCTCCAAGACTACATCCTTGGTTGTCTCGTAAGTACCAGAACCCTTACCGCCGAAGATACCGGCGATACACATAGGCTCCTCAGCATTGCAGATGCTCAGGTCGTGCTCACCCAAGGTATGCTCCTCGCCATCGAGAGTAACAAACTTGGTGCCCTCTGGCTGGGTACGAACTACAATCTTATGACCGGTAACCATGTCTGCATCGAAGCAGTGCAATGGCTGGCCGTATGCCATCATGATGTAGTTGGTGATATCCACGATATTGTTGATAGGGCGCAAGCCGATGATGTTCAGCTTATCCTGCAACCACTTAGGACTTTCCTTCACCTCACAACCGGTGATGCTTACACAGGCATAACGCTTGCAAGCCTCAGTATTCTGAATTTCAACATCGATAGGAAGATCCTCGTTGTCTACCACAAACTCATCGCAAGATGGGCGATGCAAGCTTGTCTTGTAGCCATTCTGCTTCAACCAGGCATACAGGTCGCGGGCTACACCCCAGTGACCGAGCGCATCAGCACGGTTGGCTGTGATATCAATCTCGATGAGCCAGTCGCTCTCCAGGTGGTAATATTCAGCAGCAGGCTGACCTACCGGAGCATCTTCAGGGAGTACGATGATGCCGTCGTGAGAGGTACCTACACCAATCTCATCCTCAGCACAGATCATACCCAAACTCTCAACACCGCGGAGTTTGCTCTTCTTAATGGTAAAATTCTGGTCGCCATCGTAAAGTACGCAGCCCAAATCAGCCACGATAACCTTCTGACCTGCAGCAACGTTAGGAGCACCACAGACAATCTGCTGAGGTTCACCCTTACCCAAGTCAACGGTTGTAACATGGAGGTGATCACTATTAGGATGCTCCTCGCATGTCAATACTTTACCCACATAGAGACCTTTCAGTCCGCCCTTGACAGACTGAACTTCTTCCAAAGCGTCAACTTCGAGTCCGCAAGAGGTCAACGCGTCCGCAGTCTCCTGTGGTGTCAAATCGAAATCGACGTATTCTTTAAGCCATTTGTATGAAACGTTCATTATAATGATTTTTTATTTTATTTCTATTTTGAAAAACCCGAAGAAGCATCAATCGGGCTATGCATGTTCTAAAACTCTGCAAAAATACAAAAAAAAATGCATATAAACAAATAACATTCGCCATTTTTGCACTATTTAAAATAAATACATGCAAAAATGGCGAATGCCTTGGTTTTTATTCGAAAACTTCGTCGATACTGCCAGCTCCTACTTCCTCAAAGTCATCCTGTTCGGCTGCCTTGCGGGAACAAGGATTGTAGTCTTCCGGCAAATCGAACTTGATAGCAGGACTGATACCCAGCGACGGGTCGGCATAAACCTTCTTCATGAATATCGCCCAGATAGGCAAAGCCATGGTAGCACCCTGACCCATACTCATGGAATCGAAGTGAATATCACGCTCCTCACCACCTACCCAGCAGCCACTTACGAGCTGTGGAGTAAAGCCGATAAACCAACCGTCACTGTTGTTATTGGTAGTACCGGTCTTGGCGCCAATCTGTCCTTCCAGGTTATAACGGTAGCGCAGTCTTCCTGCCGTACCATTATCCACTACGCCCATCAGCATGGTGAGCATCTTCATGGCATTATCGGCACTGATTACCTCGTTCATACGTGGCTGGAAGGTAGCAATCGTATTACCTTCATTATCCTCGATACGGCTCACAAACATTGGAGCAGTACGGATGCCGTGGTTGGCAAATACGGTATAAGCGCTCACCATCTCGCTGACACTTACCTCACATGGTCCCAGACAGAGACTCATGGATGCATGGATATCAGGACTGCTGATGCCGAAGTCGCGCAACATCTGTACGAACTGCTGCGGATTGAGCTTACTCATCAGATAAGCACTCACCCAGTTGCTACTCTGTGCCAATCCCCAACTCAGCGGAACCATCTGTCCGGCACGTGAATGGTTGGCGTTACGAGGTGTCCACGGACGACCAGCCACCATATAGGTCTGCTGACGGTTAGGCGCCAAATCACAAGGCTGGAAGCCGTTAGACATCGCCAGACTGTAAAGGAATGGCTTGATGGTAGAACCCACCTGCCGGCGTCCCAGACTCACCATATCATACATGAAATGGGTATAATCCAATCCACCCACATACGCCTTCACAGCACCCGTCTTAGGATCCATGCTCATAAAACCGCTACGCAGAAAACTCTTGTAATAACGGATAGAATCGAGCGGACTCATCAGCGTATCAATATCACCATGATAGGTAAATACGGTCATCTCCTGCTTCTTGCGGAATGCCGCCTTGATTTCATCCTCAGAATATCCCGCAGCCTTCATTGTACGGTAACGCTCACTCTGGGTGATACTGCGGTTCAGTATACTCTTAATCTGTTTCGGTGTCAGCTTATCGCTGTATGGCGAGCTTGGTTTGCGGGCAATCTCTGCACTGAAGCGAGGCTGCAGATAGCGGGCTACATGCTGATACATAGCCTCTTCCGCATACTGCTGTATACGGCTATCAATAGTTGTAAACACCTTCAGTCCATCACTGTATACATTATATGGCGAACCATCCTTCTTATAGTTCTTGTTGCACCATCCATAGAGCGGATCATTCTCCCACTGGATAGAATCTACCACAAACTGGGCACGGTTCCAAGAAGGATAATCACTACGCTCCGGACGCTTAGCCATCATATACTGGCGAAGGAACTCACGCAGATAAGTAGCCGAACCATCCTTATGGTCGGTACGATGGAAATTGAGTGTCAGCGGCTCAGCAGCATACTGGCTATACTCGCCCCGGCTCAGATACCCCGCCTTCACCATCTGCGAAAGAACCACATTTCTGCGCTCCCTCGCTCTCTCCGGATAGCGAACCGGATTGAAGAGCGACGGATTCTTGCACAGTCCGATGAGCGTTGCCGACTCACAGAGGGTCAGATTCTTCGGTTCCTTATTAAAATAGGTATTGGCCGCCGTCTTGATTCCTACAGCATTGTGCAGGAAATCGAAGTAATTGAGATAGAGAGCCAGAATCTCCTCTTTGGTATAATAGCGTTCCAGCTTCACCGCAATCACCCACTCTATCGGCTTCTGCAACAATCGTTCCATCGTACTGCCTGCCTTCTCAGAATAAAGCTGCTTGGCTAGCTGCTGCGTGATGGTACTTCCACCACCCGCATTAGTCTGTCCCAGGATACCACGCTTGACGATGGCACGTCCCAGTGCACGGAAGTCGATACCTGAATGCTCATAGAATCGCTCATCCTCAGTAGCCACCAGCGCCTTTATTAAATAAGGTGACATTTTCTTGTAAGGAATCACGATACGGTTCTCCTTGTTCAGGTTCCACGTACCAAGCACCTTGCCATCGGCAGAGTAAACCTGGGTGGCAAATCTGTTGATAGGATTCTGCAGATCCTCGATGTCGGGCATGTAGCCAATCATTCCAAACCAGATGGCAACAAAGGCAAGAATTACCGTGAGTATTCCAGTGCCGAAAACAGCCCATAAAATATGTATAAATCGCTTTCTCATCACTATTTCTTTAAATATTTGTGCAAAATTACATAAAAGTTTTGACTTATCACACATAAATCAGATTTTTTATGTAACTTTGTGGGCGATTTTAGAACATTCAATCAAATTTCAAATGGAAAAACATAATTTTGTGACCATTGCAGACCTTTCCAAGGAGAAAATCATGTACCTCCTGGAAATGGCGCAAGAGTTCGAAAAGCACCCGAACAGGGAGTTGTTGAAGGGAAAGGTCGTAGCGACCCTTTTCTTCGAGCCATCTACTCGTACCCAACTCAGTTTCCAAACCGCTGCCAACCGTCTTGGCGCCCGTGTCATTGGTTTCTCTGATGCCAAGACATCCAGTACCACCAAGGGTGAGACCCTCAAGGATACCATCCTGATGGTAAGCAACTATGCCGATGTAATCGCCATGCGCCATTTCATCGAGGGAGCAGCCCAGTATGCCAGTGAGGTAGCACCAGTGCCTATCGTAAATGCAGGCGACGGCGCTCACATGCATCCTTCACAGTGCCTGCTCGACCTCTACTCTATCTACAAGACCCAGGGAACCCTGGAGAACTTGAACATCTATCTCGTGGGTGACCTCAAATATGGCCGCACCGTTCACTCACTTATCACAGCTATGCGCCACTTCAATCCTACCTTCCATTTCATCGCACCTAAGGAACTCGCCATGCCAGAAGAGTATAAACTCTACTGCAAGGAGCACAACATCAAATATGTTGAGCACGAGGACTTTAACGAAGATGTGATTGCAGGTGCCGACATCCTCTACATGACACGTGTACAGAAGGAGCGTTTCAGCGACCTGATGGAGTATGAGCGCGTAAAGAACGTGTATATCCTGAAGCGTGACATGCTCTGCAAGGCTAAGGAGAACATGAAGATCATGCATCCGCTGCCACGTGTCAACGAGATTGCTTACGATGTAGACGATGATCCACATGCATACTATATCCAGCAGGCTCAGAACGGTCTCTATGCACGTGAGGCTATCTTCTGCCACTGCCTCGGCATCTCGCTCGATGATGTGAAGAACGATAAGACCATTATTGAGTAGTTTTTAGTTAATAGTTTATAGTTAATAGACAGATGGGAAATAATAAAAGTCAATTAGTGGTTGCGGCTATCGAGAACGGTACCGTAATCGACCATATACCAGCCGAAAAGACCTATCAGGTAGTAAATCTGCTTCAGTTGGAGAAGATGGAGACTCCTGTTACTATCGGCTACAACCTGCCAAGCAAGAAGATTGGCAAGAAGGGCATCATCAAGGTTGCCAACAAGTATTTTACCGATGAGGAAATCAACCGACTCTCTGTCGTTGCGCCTAACATCGGACTAAGTATCATCAAAGACTACGAAATCGTAGAGAAGAAGACCGTCAAGACTCCTGATACATTGAAGGGCATCGTAAAGTGCAACAACCCTAAGTGCATCACCAACAACGAGCCTATGCAGACACTCTTCCATACCGTAGACAAGGTGCTCGGTATCGTACGTTGCCACTACTGCGACAAAGAGCAGCAATTGGGCAAAGTAGAGCTCTGCAAGTAATAAAAACAGGTAGTTTATAACAAAAAGTAAGCAATATCACTCAAAATGTTACGATTTATTTGGTAGTTTGAGAGATATTGCTTATTTTTGCATCCGATTTCATTAAACATCAACCATAAAAAGTAAAGGGAAATGGTAAAAGATCAAGAGATTTTCGACTTAATCGAAAGAGAACATCAGCGCCAGCTGAAGGGTATGGAGCTTATCGCTTCTGAGAATTTCGTGAGTGACGAGGTGATGAACGCTATGGGTTCTTACCTTACTAACAAGTATGCCGAGGGACTGCCAGGCAAGCGTTATTATGGCGGATGCCAGGTAGTTGACATCGTAGAGAACCTCGCCATCGAGCGTGTAAAGAAGGTGTTCGGTGCTGAGTATGCCAATGTACAGCCTCACTCTGGTGCACAGGCTAACGCTGCTGTTCTGCTTGCCGTATTGAAGCCAGGCGATACCTTCATGGGCTTGAACCTCGACCACGGCGGCCACCTCTCTCATGGTAGCCACGTCAATACATCCGGTATTCTCTACAACCCTATCGGTTACAACCTGAACAAGGAAACAGGCCGTGTAGACTACGACGAGATGGAGAAACTGGCTCTTGAGCACAAACCAAAACTGATTATCGGTGGCGGTAGCGCTTACAGCCGCGAGTGGGATTATGCCCGCATGCGCAAGATTGCCGATGAGGTAGGCGCTCTCCTCATGATTGATATGGCTCACCCTGCAGGTCTGATTGCAGCCGGTCTGCTCGACAACCCATTGAAGTATGCACACATCGTTACTTCTACTACTCACAAGACCCTCCGTGGTCCTCGTGGCGGCATCATTCTGATGGGAAAGGATTTTGACAATCCATGGGGATTGACTACCAAGAAGGGCGAGGTTAAGAAGATGAGCATGCTCTTGAATTCTGCCGTATTCCCAGGTCAGCAGGGTGGTCCACTGGAGCACGTTATCGCTGCCAAGGCAGTAGCCTTCAACGAGAATCTGCAGCCTTCATGGAAGGAGTATGCAGCTCAGGTAAAGAAGAATGCAGCCGTACTCGCAGACGACCTCATCGGTCGCGGATTCGGTATTGTGAGCGGTGGTACAGACAACCACTCTATGCTCGTAGACCTCCGAAGTAAATATCCAGACCTTACAGGTAAAGTAGCTGAGAATGCGCTGGTTGCAGCCGACATCACAGTCAACAAGAACATGGTTCCATTCGACAGCCGTTCTGCCTTCCAGACATCAGGTATCCGCCTGGGTACAGCAGCCATGACCACACGTGGCGCCAAGGAAGACATGATGCACCTCATTGCCGAACTCATCGAGGAGGTTCTGAATGCACCTGAGGACGAGAAGGTCATTGCCCGCGTTCGCGAAAAGGTGAATGCAACAATGAAGGATTACCCTCTCTTCGCATACTAATCGTTACGGATAAATATAATTACAAACTGCGGGCCTTCCGTCCGCAGTTTTTTGTTTCATTTAATAAATAATAAAGAAAAGAAAAAAATTATGAAAAAGATGAAAAGCCTACTGCTCATGGCACTTGCGTTGCTCCCTGCGAGCAAAACTTTAGCACAGACCAACGCCCAAGTTTTCTACGACTTCGGCAGTGACCGCAAGTTTGTTACCCTCACACTCGAAATGTTCAAGCAGGACAAATGGGGTAACACTTATTTCTTTGTAGACCACGACTTCAATTACGACAAGATGGATGCCAGCAGTCCAAACGTGGCACAGGGTGGTACCTATACTGAGATTTCACGTGCATTGAACTTCTGGCAGAACAGCCCAATGAAGAACTGGAGCCTCCACGTAGAGTATAATGGCGGTATCACCAAGAACTACCCTATCAACAATGCCTGGCTCTTCGGTGTGGAGTATTTCATGCACGACAAGAGTTTCAAGAACACCTTGACACTCCAGGCTCTCTACAAGACTATCCGCAAGACCGACCAGAACGTACCAATGCAGTTTACTGCTGTTTGGGGATGCAAAGACATCTTTGGATTAAAGGGATTGAACTTTAGCGGTTTCGCAGATTTCTGGTGGGAGAATCACAGTTCTTTCCTGGATAAGGATGGCGACCCGAAGCTCGACAAGGATGGCAACATCGATTACAAAGCTGAGCACACCGTCTTCACTACTGAGCCACAGCTTTGGTATAATATAGGTCAGCACTTCGGCTGCGAGAACCTGAGCGTAGGTAGCGAGGTAGAAATCAGCCACAACTTCGGCAGCAATGCCGGCTGGATGGTTCGCCCTTGCCTCGGTGTAAAGTGGGAATTCTAATTACGAATTTCTTAGCTGCGGAAAATTTTCAAAAATTCATTTTGAAAATTTTCCGCACTAATTCTTAACCACTTTATATTCTGTTCTTCAACAACTTACATTACTTTCTTACCGTCAATCCGCCATCAGAAATTCCTCCGATTCCACCTTTTTTCTTATTGTACTGACGGGTTACACCGCTCAAGTTAACTCCGCCAACACCCCCAGATGTAGCCTTTACACTTTGGCAGTCAACCTTGGCATTCACGCTGCCCACGCCGTCGTTCTTGATAATCAGACTGCCGCCCTTAAACATTCCCAGATTAACCGAGCCAACGCCCTCATTATCCAGTTTCAAGCTTCCCATCTCAATCTTAGAGATTTTCACCGAGCCTACGCCTTCGTTATCAATGTTCATATCATCTCCAGCCACATCATCGATATTTACCGAGCCAACACCCTCGTTGGTTACCTCCAGTTTGTTGGCAAGAATCTTTCCAATCTTGACAGAGCCTACACCCTCGTTATCGATTTTCAGGCGGTCGCTATTAATCGTCTTGGCATAGAATGAACCCACGCCTTCCTGTGCAATCTTCACCAGGTCGGGGCTGGTGATATAAATCTTGAGTCTATTCTTTTCAGAGTTACACGCGGCAGGCACCTTGAGTTTTCCGTTGAGTCCGATCTTCACCTCGCCGTCACGATAAACCACCTTGAGTTTCTCCTTGAGTTTCTGTACGAACTCAGCATCCTTGATGGCAGAGTAATCTAATCGAACGTTGCATTCATCACCATTGTTCTGAGTATAATAAACGCTGGCAATCACATTCACGTCGATAGCCTTGAAAGGTTTCTCAGTCAAATCATCCTGCGTAAAGTTGAGACTTCCCCTCATTTCACTGGTAGAAGATCCCATACTGCAAGAACTCAAGCCCATTGGGGCAAAGAACAAAGCGGCAGCCACCGCCCAAATACCAAATTTTTTCATATCATTTCTATTTTATGTTTCTAAATACTTGATATACCGAATACCTTTTTGTTTCGGAAATCTGATGGTTAGACGTAAAAGAAACCCGAAAGGTTGCAGGGAAAGAGAAAAAAAATACAAAAAAAGTAAAACAGCCTCCTGTTCTCACTGGAACAGCCTTCGTTAGTCACTGAAATAACAAAACCCGCCAGGCGTTGCTATAGAATGTTATTTTCTCTATCCCTAAAGCAAAAAACAGCCTAAAAATTTGGAAGTTACAAAAATTCAGCTTATCTTTGCAAAAGGTTTTAAAAGATTAAATTATGACAACATTAGAGTTACAAACAGAATATCAATCACTCGTCAACATAATAGCCAACGAGGATTACGAGACAATAAGCAAGGCTGTCAAAGCACTGAAGAAAATACTGTCTCCTAACAAGGCTGTGTCTCCCAACAAGACAAAGACTAAGAAAATAACCAAGGCAGAATTAGTTATAGACCCAAGAATTGCAGCCATGACTAAAGGCATCAACCCGCCAGAGTCATTCGACTACAAAAACGAATACTACAAGGACTACATGAAATAAGCTGATATGAAACAGGTTTTCTTAGATACAAATGTGATAATTGATTATCTTGGAAACAGAACGGGGTTCTACGATGACGCAGCAATCATCATGAGCTTAGCTATCAACCAAAAGATCGAATTATACGCAGCAGCCATATCTTTTGCGACCGCAAGCTATATATTAAGCAAAAACAATGACCACAACAGAATAAAAACGTTGATTGCAGATTTCTGCAACATATGTAAAGTAGTCGCAACAGATGAAGAATGCGTTAACTATGCAACCATATCCGACTTTGAAGACTTTGAAGATGCCATGCAATACAAATGTGCAGAAAAAGCAAAAGCGGACTACATTGTTACCAGAAACATTAAAGATTTCAAGACTGCAAGCATCAAAGTTGGAACACCGGAAGATTTTCTGGAAGATTTTATAAACCAATACTAGCTACTTCAAAAAACTTAAAACAAGCAGCTTATTTGCAACAGGCTTTAAAATATTAGAATTATGATTTCAGAAAAAGAATTAAATAGCTATCGGCTGACAAGCATGGAAGAGCCAACAGATGAAATGCTGGCTCAGATTATGCATGAGGCAGCCGAAATATACAACAGAGAAAACGAAGAAGCTTACAGAAGTTATTTTGTCAATATGCGAAAACAGGCTAAAGAACAACGACAAAAATTCAATTTGAACTAATGGAGGCAAAAATACACAAACCCGTTTTAATTGTCATTGCAGGACCTAATGGTTCTGGGAAGACAACAATAACCAGTCGTGTATTACACCACGAATGGCTAGAAGATTCTATTTATATCAACCCAGACAATATTGCACAAAAAGAGCAAAGAACCACCCTTCACCTCGTCACCACAACACATATCCATCATCGTATTCCCAACATTTGTTTTCCTGATTTACTGAACGACCGTAGGGAGTGATAACTTCTTTAACTTCCCTTTAGCTTCTTTAACCGCTTAAACTTCTTTAACTCTTTTAACTTCTGAACTTGCCTTAAACTTGAATCATCTAATATGCGAAACTTCAAGTTTTCTGCGTTAATATTTGTTTAAAAATCAATCCTTTTTCGGTATCGTTAACTTCTTTTATCTGATAATTGTCTAACACAACATAAGACGGGATACCCTACCCCACTCGCTTTTCAAAGATTTCAGCGGTAAGAAAAGAGAAAAAATGGGACCCTAAAAAAATGGCACCTCTTTCGGAACCAAAAATAAACGCTTAAAATATGTAAAAACGGGCCAAACTCTTAAAATATGTTTATAAAAAGCGAAAAACACCCTTCACCACCCTTCACCCGTAACTATTTGACACATAAAACGTTAAATAAAAAGGTGAAGGGTGAAGGTTTGAAAACTCTTTTTTATATATACGCGCGGCAAGGGAAAAAATCCGTTTTTTCATTTTTCTGACTTTCCGGTTTTTCCAAAAACCCTAAAAAAAGAATATAATATAAGATTTAAAATATACCCTTCACCCTTCACCTCGTCACCACAACACATATCCATCATCGTATTCCCAACATTTGTTTTCTTGGTTTATTCTTCGGAGATATTCTGCTATTTTTCGGAGATATTTTCGTATTCTTCGGAGATATTCTGCTATCTTTCGGAGTAATTTTCGGGTTAATGAGTTCAGAAATGTTATCGTTTGACAAGCGGAAGAGCCAATTTGTTATCGCCCACAACAAAGCAACATAATGAGTATCAGAACAAAAAGTAGCGAATTAAGTTTATTTAACCCTAAAAAACAACTATTTATGAAATAATTTCATTAAATTTGCAGCTGTTAACGGCTCCACTTGTAAGTGTACGCAAGATGATGATAGTCAAACTACCAAAACGATAGTCAAACTACCAAAAAAACAACGAGCTGAAGGACAAGAATATAAGTAAGTGATATTAAAGAAACTGAAAGTACAATTTAAACTTAAATAGATATGAAAGTATTCAATTCTACTCTTGCTGCCATCGGTTTGGCAGCATTCGTATTCGCATCATGTAGCGACAGTAACAGTGATCCTGCAGGTGGAACTGCACCTGTTATTAACCCTGCAGACCTCACTTCAGTAAAGCTTGTTGCACAGCAAATTGACAACAGCAACATCGCTAACTACAAGAACAGCACAGCTAATGCTAGAAAGTTCTTCTTGACAAGAGCTGGTGCTACAAACTTCACAACCGCTATGCCTACAGCCCCTACAAAGGAAAGCTTTAGCAAAGTGTTGAATCTTAGCGGACCAGCTGATCTCACTAAACAGGCTTACACAATTAGCAGTGGAAAGGACATTAACTTCACAGGAAAGAAAATCAATGGAGCTACTATTTTCGTAGACGGCAAATGCACCATGCAGTATGACGAAACTACCCAAATGAGTAACACAACTATTGTGTTGCTTAGCTCTGCTACATTGAAATACAATGGTACTGGTGACATGATTCCTAGCGGATGTACAGTTTACTGCACAAATCCTAGAAACGTATTCTCTGCAAAAAATGACATAAAGATCAATGGTAACTTTTATGCTAACTTTAGAGAAAAGAAGAGCGATGGAAGCAAGGACTTGATTACAGGTCTTGGAGCTATCAAAGAGACTACTCCGGCTGAAAAAGATAAATCAATCACTCCTACACAGAATATCACATTCGGTTCTGGTGCTAACGTATTCATCAACGGTTCTATCCGTGCCATCAACCTCCAGATAGAAAATGGTGCAAATGTATACGCTGAAGAGAATCTCTTCAACAATGACAACAATGGTAACGCAACCATCAATGGTAACCTCTGGATTGGAGGCTTTATCAAGACACGTACCTTGGACGTAAATGGTTATTTGAAGGCAGTAGAAGCCCTCAAGGTTACCAATGCATTCAATGTTCATGATGGCGCCAACGTAGAAGCATCCTACATTAACGTTACAAACAACACAAAGGACGGAGATAAAGTAATTGCAAAGGGAGAAGCTACATTGTCTCTCAATGGTACTGGTAAGATTACTATACACAACAGTAATGTAATCACAGCCAACAACTTGGTTACAGACAATGCATCTGCAGGTCAGATAACATTGGCTGGAGAAAATGCAGTAGCTGTCATCAAGGCACATAAGTTTACCAATAATGGTAAGAGCAAGATTGTCGCTTTTGCAACACCAGGCACAAACTCTACATTCTTGCTCCAGTTCCAGGAGAATTATAGTGGTTCAACCCAATACAATACTTTCGAGGATTTGGACATCGCTGCCACATACGCAGACTATGACAAGGTAGCTGACAAAACTACTCCTAATGTAACTCTCGTAAATAAGGATCACAAGAAATATGGTTACCAGTGGTCTGGCGACCCTGCAACTATCGCAAGCCAGGCTAAGCTTGACTTGATTGCATCTGAGGAATCAGCAAATGGTCAGTCTGCTACATGTATCCAATCTGCACATAATAAGCTCTATGTATCATATCACACATATGGCGACAAGAATTTTGGTGGCAACATTGAGGTTCTTTCAATGACTGGCAACAAATTGCAAGTAGATGCTAACAAGGCAGCAGAAAACTGCGACTACAACCATCTTATCGTAGATGGTAACAGCCTCTATCTGGCAGGTAGCGGTAAAAAGTCAGCAGGTGCATTCTTAGGCAAGATAGACCTCAATGGTGGCAACCTTGGCGATGAAGTGAAACTTTACGCTATCGACAACAAGACCAAGATGGATGCTAACTGTGTAGCAGAATTCAATGGCGAACACGTAGTAGCAACAACTAAAGGTCTTACCTCATTCGCCAAGGACTTCAGTTTCTGGAGCAAGGTAGGTGCAGAAGGAAAGCATGTTGTAACAGCAAATAGCAAGCTCTACACCTTGGATGTAGACGGTAACGTGAATGTTTACAATAATAACGAATTGGAGACACCTGTTACTTACAAAGTTGGCGCAGTTGTTCCTAAGGACAATAAGGCTGTAATGGCAGTTGAAGAAACTAGCGGTGACATATACGTTTGTAAAGGCGAAAATGGTGTTGCTAAGATTTCTTCTAACGGTCAGGTAAACGACAACTTCTTTACATGCCCTACATTTACAAAACCTGAGAAGACAGAATTGGCAGGTAAAGTCAAGGGTCGTGCAAATGGTATCGCTATCGGCGGAGAATACATTTATGTAGCATGTGGCGGATATGGTCTCGTTGTACTCGACAAGGAAGGTAATGTTGTCTGCCATCGTAAAGCAAATGCTTACAATGCTAAGGACAATTCAGGTTCTGCAAACTATGTTGCCGTTGAAAATGTAAATGGCGAAGAGTATGTCTACGTTGCATATGGTCAGAACCGTGTACAGGTATTCAAGGTTACAAAGACAAAGTAATCAGAAAATACAATCATATAAATACTTGTTCTCCCCCACTCTCATGCTAGAGTGAGGGAGGACAAACCTTATAAAGGCTAAATTAACTAGCTATTAAACTATAAGGTATGCGTAAAAAGTGACTAAAGTATTAACGAATAATATAGAATAACATGAAAGCTATAAATATAAAGCTTGCTACTTTTAGTTTCGCAGCTATGCTCCTCGCTTCTTGTAGTGATAGCAATAACATTCTTGAAAATGGTGGTACCACCCCTATCAAGACTGTGGTAGGTTCTGCTGTCACCTCCACAACTGATGCGCAAGAACTGGCAAGCCGCATTACAAACTATAAGGTTCAGAACACAACAGCTAGCGCAAGAACGAGAGCATATGCTGGTTCAGATTGGGATGGTTCTTCTATACCTGAAGGAGCATTTGAATTGACTTCAGACAATGATGTTTACAATGCTATACATAACGAATCAAATGGTTCTGTATTTGTTATCCCTGCAGGTGTGACTATCACAGAAAAAATAGATATGGCTCCTTGGATTCAAGGAAAAAATCGACCAATCACACTATATATAGCAGGTACATTGGACAATAGCAACCAAGACGATGCATGGGGCGCAGGAAATATCAGAATATTAAAATCAGGAACATTTAAAGGATTCAAGAACAAGAGCGGAAACGGTGAAGTTTTCGGAAAGAATAATATTGTAAATTACGGAAAGCTTGAAATTCCTAAAAATGTTACACAGCTAGTCTTAGATGGATCGAATACCTTAATAGACAACCACGGAAGTCTTGATTTAACAAATGTAGATGTTAAACTCAGTAACAATGCAGTCCTAAATGTTACAGGTACTTTGAAAGCAAAGACTTTATCTATAACATATAGTGAAGTATATAGCGGTTGCTCTGCTAATATATCTGATTTCGTATATATATCAAACGACAGCAAGCTACACGTATCATATTTGCACTGCAAGAATTTCAAACAAGATTCAAGTGGCAAAGTCGTAGTGAAAAACCAATCTATGATTGAATGCGACAATGTGTTCATGAATTTGAATTCCCAACAGGGAACATACGCATTGGGCGAAACTGACGCTGTCTGCGTAATCAAAGCAGCAAAGCTTGCATTCAATGCTCCTGGTCCGGATGCTAAGAATAAGATAAGTTGTGACATGTTCGCAACAAGCGGAAAAAGAGCAGGATTCATCGTTGATGTTCCAGAAGATAAGATATATGGAATAACAGATGATAAAGAAAAGACATTAGGTGATTTGTCAGACCATGGCCAAGCTAAAAGACCAAAAGATAGCTCTATAACAGAAGAAGGATATGGGGTAACACTGAACAACAATGGTAACGTATTCTTATCCTCTTCTGACGAGGCTTCTAAATATGTCATCAAGAAAACTGAGAGTGAAGATTGCAAGACTCCAGGATTCAACGACAACAAGACTCAACCAGATAAGCCAAAGACAGACTTGATTATCTCTGTGGATTATGACCACACACACAACATCTCTGCTACAGGCATCATGGATCTTGACGGCTATCTGTACATGTCATACCATACAAATCAGGAACAGACAGACAATGCAGATAACTCACATGGAGGTTGTGTAGAAGTTCTTACTCCTGTAAAAAACAACAAGGTACAACTCTTGCAATACCTCTATGATAGCCAAAGAGTAATAGACTTCAACCACCTTCTGGCTGTTGAATTGAATAATGGCGAGAAAAAGATTTTCCTGCCAGGTAATTCTAAAAATAAGGGTGCATTACTATCATACATGACCATCAATGAAGACCATTTGTTAGCAACGGAGTCTAAAGAGATAACAACTGCAGACGTTGACAAGGATGGAAATCCAATTGTAAAGATCGTAGAACCATTGCAATACGTCCAATTGCATCCAGCAACAGAGGAGTATAAAGGTAAAAAATATGACGAGAATTGTGTTGTTTACAACAAGAAGAAAGATCACCTGATTGTTGCAACCACAGAAGGCTATGTCGTATACGATGCAAACACCATGAACGAGGTCGACAAAATAGAAAGACCAGGAAAGGTTAAGCACGTAGCAATCGGCAATGGAAAAATCGTCGGACTTTATCTTAACGACAAAAACCATTCTAGCGATGACGAGGTTGGAGCAACTATCGAAGTAATAAATAGAGATGACGAAGATTTCGAAAATTCTAAAAAATTCAACACAACAGTAGGTATAAAACCAAATGATGGCAAGAATGTAGTTTCTGTTAGAGACAACTTGATATATGTTTGCCAAAGCGGACTCGGACTCTATGTTTACAATATGCAGGGTAAAGAGCAATGGCACTGGCAGATGCCAAGTGCTTGGAATGACAAAAAGAATGTATACAAGGCATTATGTAACGGATGCGATGTAGATGACAAATACGTTTATCTGGCATACGGTTCTTATGGACTTGTCGTTTTGGACAAAAACACCCATGAGGTTGTTGCACATAGAGTAGCATCTAAGTCTGCTAACTACGTCAAAGTAAGAGACAACTACATTTATGTAGCATATGGTAGAGACCGCCTGCAGGTATACAACCTTTCTACAGGTGCTCATACAGAAACAAATTATCAAAAGAAGTAACAAAAGCCGAAATGCTTTTCAGATAATAAGAAACACGAGATGAATGCAGCTGCAACAGCTCGCAGCTGCATTCATCGTGTTTAATAACTCATTATGAAGCGAAAAATAATACTATACTCAACTACTGTTCTGCTACTTCTCATGGCAGCACAAAGCGCTACGGCTCAGACGAAAGGCAAAAAGCCGAAAAGTTTCAGCCCTAAGATGCTCGTATATGAGAATCTGAAGAACGATAATGTACTGAGACACTTTAAACAGCGCTTCGCACAACTCGACACTCTCATCAAAAACCCTATATGGGTGAAAGCTCCAGTCATACAGCTGGGACTCAATAATCAGCATCACGCTGATATCAACAAGACCGACTCTCTGTTCTGGTCGAAAACTGCACATGAGCACTTAGCGCTCAACAGACACAACGGTCTGGAAGTGACCGGACAGGTTTATGCCCGACCTGACGCGTACTTCGATTCTGATGAAGACGACGCAAAAGAGGTATCAAAATATAAGATGAAGGTTCAAGCTGAACTGGGTTGGAACATCATCAACTCGAAGTTCTACCAAGGCAAGGAGAAAAGAACGAAGATTGCTCTTGCCAATGAACTCGACCGCTTGCAAATAAAAAAGCGCCAAACTGCAGACATCTATGAAAAGGCAGCAGATGAGCTGACCGAACAATATAATTTCTATATCGGTACTGTCATAGCACACAGACTGGACAACCTCGACATCATGAACGAAGCGTACCAGTTTATGCTGGAAAAAGACCGAATCAGCAACGACAAGATGCTGAAAGTGATGAACGATAAGCTGGAGGCTGAATACGACATCTCCGTGCTCTGCACAGACAGAGATATCAGCAACAAGCCTATCTACCGCATCAAGCCAACCAAGATTGTGGTAGACACCACAGCCCTCTGGAACCATCTGAACCAGGAAAGTCTGGATGCACGCATCATGATGGTGAAAGAACAGATTGCTGACAACGACAGCAAGCTGACCAACTATTTAAGCACTACCCGACTCACACCATTCGCAAGATGGTCGAGCTACTGGCAGAGCAACAACAAGATTTCGAACAATGCCGACGTAGGCGTGAGATTCACCATTCCTATCTGGAACGAAACGCCACGCAAACGACAGGCCCTGGAGACCCAGAAGGAAATCATACGCAGCAGCCGCGGTACCGATGTGAAGGAAATAAAACAGTCGGTAGGCATCCTGCTCAAGAAGATAGACAACCTGAACAAGGCTATAGCCACCGAGGCTTTCCATATAGACCAGACCGGCAAATATATCGAAATGCGGCGGTTTGCTTACATGAACCAGAAGCAGGGATACAACTATCTGATGCGTATGGACGAATATACGGGACTCCTGGAAAGTATGGAGCGAATGTATAAACTGATGCAGAACCGCGCCCTCGCTATCATCAATATCGAGAAAGCCGTGAGCATCTATGACAACAACAACATCTTCAAAGAAATAGAACTTTGAATGTAAGGAAACCAGAATATGAATGAATTCCAATATAATGGCACGCCACAAGAACAGGCGATGGCAGACTTGCTGAAGACGCAGGGTCACCGCCTTGCCAGACAGCAGATCATCTTTGCCCTGATCTTCCTGCTGGTTATCGTGCTTGCCGCCTACTATATTGTCACTCGTATGATATGGGCAACCTTCGACGGTTATATAACCCTCGATGAAAACCGTATCAGTGCCGTTGACGACATCTATATCCTTAAGGTGAACAAAGAAATGGGTGAAGTGGTACATAAGGGAGATACGCTCTACTCTTATGTACTGCTAGGTAATATTGTGAACCAATACGACCCGAACATTCTGCCTTCAGCCGTAAAGGAGACTCACGACATGGAAGTACAGGCTAAACTCGCCCAGCAGGAGATTCCGGTGCTGCGTACCCGACTTGCAGAACTGAGAAAACAGAAAGCATCTGAAAGTTCGGACATCTACTACGGTCTTACCGACAACACCAAGCGAAATGAACTGGATGCCGAGATTGCCGAGGTAGAAGAAGAACTGAGAAAGCAGGCTAACAAGGTGGAAATCTACGCACAGGCTAAGAACACCACCTATAACTTCATGAGCCGTAGAGGAGCCGGCAGAGCAAATGCTTCCATGCCTTACTCCAACACCAGCATATACAACCCTGGTCTGATACACTACTGCTGTGCACCAGCCGATGCCTACATCTCAAAAATCAATGTGAGCGACAAGACACTGGTGTTCAAAAGCGAGGAGGTGATGGTTATCCAGCACACCGACTATGCAGACTGCCATCTGGGCGTAATCGCATACGTACCCAACGACATGGTGAAGTATATGGAAAGCCCTGACGATGCAGACATCATCATCAACAAAGACCTGGAACTGCAGGCTAAGTTGCAGATGGTAGGTCTGAGAGTAGAGGAAATACCAAAGCATCTGCAGAGTAACTTCTCGCATGATGCCAACGCAGTGGTTGCCGTATTCACCCTGAACCCGAACCAGAGAGTTCCGGCATGGGTAATGAGCAACAGACTGCCGGTAAGAATAAGAGTGAACAAGATTGGTGCCATGCTCGATCCGAAGCCGCTGCCGATGTACACCGTCCCAGTGGGCAAGAACGAAAACGTGAAGCGAAGCAACTTGATTTCGAGCGACAACAATAATCATCAAGAACAAAAGAAATAAAGAATGATTGGACTTAGAAGAAACAAACGTGGAGATATGGTGCTCACCATCGATAGCTATATCGATATCGACTCGACACCGGACATCCAGCCCGACTACTTCGATTGTATTTACATCAATACGAAGAGTGAGCGTGCGTTCCATGCTATACTGTTTGGAGCCAGTCCAATCTTATCGTGGAAATGTAGCTACAAACCGATATTCGTCAATACGGCGTTATCGGGAAAGGAACAGATCATCGACTATATCGTCGATGCCTATGTGAGCGACATGAACAATGAAAAGGTATATGAGATTATAGACAAAATCAAGCTGGCAAGACAGAAGTTTGGTGTAAAAAGCGAAACAAGCCGTCCTACACAGCCTAACCAGCTCTTTGCCAATATTCTGAGATACCTGCTCTCAAGAGACCAGCGAATCATGGGACACCGACTGCTGGAGAAATCGTCTTTGGGATATATCAACCCAATCTTCGAGCACTATCACAGTATGGGTCTCTTCCATCTCAACGAGATGTTCATGTTCATCGACTCTATGGTGGAGTTTGGATCACTGCGCATTCACCGCTTCCTGCTCAAGGAGCATCTATGCCCTAAGTGCAACCACTCTCACCTGCTCTATACGGAGTGCTGTCCGAAGTGCGGAAGTTCGAACCTGAAGATACAGAACATCATCCACCACTTCAGCTGCGCCAACGTATCGCCAGAGAGCAGCTACAATGTGGGCGGTATGCTCATCTGTCCGAAGTGTCACAAGAAACTTCGCCACATCGGTGTTGACTATGACAGACCAGCCGTGGTATATACCTGCAACGACTGCGAGAACTCGTTTACCTCGCCTATCACCAAGGCAACCTGCTGCTACTGCCAGAGCACCTTTCCGGTAAATGCCCTGGTGCCACGAGACGTAGAGGACTACGAGATAACGGAAGAAGGAATCAGAACGCTGACCAGCGGCAACATCATGTTCAACAACATGGTGAACATCTATGATAACTTCATGGAATATTATCTGCTGATAAACCGACTGCGACGCCAGCTGATGGAAACCTACCGCAAGGATGAACTCTCGGTCATGGTAGGCAAGATATGGATTATAGATGAAAACAAGGATACCGTAAAGATAAAGGAAAGCATACAGGGCAAGCTCTGTAGAATCTTCTCCAATCACAAGGTGTCTTACAACAACAATATCTTCTACGTATCCTCTACCCTCTATGACCAGGGAGAAACGGTGGAAGAGGCTCAGCAGAAACTGAGCAAGGAGATGTCGATAGCCATCAGAAAGCTGGCCAACTCGATAGAACCGGACGAGATTATCTGCAGCATGCTGGAAACCAAGACGAAGACCATCGCCAACAACTATGACGAGTTCTTCAACAAACTGCAATATGTGGATATGACTCCAGACGACTACTGCCACTACTCAGAGGAACCTCTGATGAAGGAAGAAGAGAAAGAGGTGAAGCCGCAGGAAGAGCTGCTTGATACGGAGCCGAAGGAAGATGAAAACGACAAGATACAGAAGCGCATCGTGCTCTACAAGAAACTCGTTGCCATCCTTGTCACCATCGCAGGTATACTCATAATCATGGCCCTCTTGGCGCTCACCGTGCTGAGATGAGCCATCAAGAAGAAAGGGAAAAGCGTATGTTTAGCATAGCAGAACATCTGAACGATTTCTTCGACTGGATCAGCACGCTATCGTTTAGCAGTATCGTGAATACCTACTGGTTCCTCTTCTTCATCGAGATGCCAAGATATTACATACTGGAATATCTCGTGATAGGAAACCGACTGATGAAGAGAAACCGGATAGATAAAGAGAAAGAATATGCCAAGTTCTTCCTGTACCGCGAGAATCCACTAGTAAGCATCCTCGTACCGGGAAAGAACGAAGGCAAGCATATATTCAAAATGGTGAACTCACTGGCAGAGCAAACCTACCGGAACTACGAAATCATAGTGGTAGACGACGGAAGCAATGATGACACCAAACTGATTTGCAACGACCTCTACCGGGCTGGGTACATCACCCACTATCTGAGGTTGGAAACAAGAGGCGGTAAAGCTGCAGCCAGCAACTATGGAGCCCAGATGGCAAGAGGAAAATATATCGTATGTCTGGATGCCGACTCTTCTCTAGACCGTGATGCACTGGAGAAGATCCTACTCCCCTTCTACATCGACGGAATGGTAAAGGGCGTAGGAGGATGTGTGAAAGTGCGCAATTACAAGGAAACCATCTGCTCATCGCTGCAGGCATTCGAATATCTGAAGCGAATACAGGTGGGACGCATCGTAACCAGCGAACTGGGTATCTACCACATCATCTCGGGAGCATTCGGAGCCTTCGAAAGAAAGACGCTGAAAGAAATAGGCTACTGGGATATCGGACCGGGACTGGATGGTGACCTGACACAGAAGATCCGCAAAGCCGGATATAAAGTGAAATTTGCTGAAGATGCCATCTGCATGACCAATGTACCTACCAAATGGTATAAGTTGTATCATCAGCGCATCAGATGGTCGCGCTCGCTCGTGAGATTCCGTCTACGCAAGCATGCCGACATTCTGTTGCCTACAAAGAACTGGAGTATCCTTAACTGGTTATCTAATATGGAGAGTGTGGTTTTCGACTGCTTCCTCATTTTTCTGTGGTTGTGGTATATCATCAAGCTCGCCATCACGTTTAACACGCACATCATTGAAGTGCTGGCACTGGGCTACTTTATCAGAGTATGCTTCTCACAGCTTGCCTTCATCCTGGTGCTGATGGTTTCAGAAAGAAAGAAAGACGTGTGGTTCCTTTACAGATACCTGCCACTGATGTCGCCTTATACAGGTTATTTCCTGCGTATCGCCCGCCTGTCGGCTCATCTGCAAGAGATCTTCTTCCGACGTTCTTACAAGGACGCCTGGAACCCTGAGAAGACTTCGCGCTATGCTCAGCTCGAAGGAATCTAAAAGATCCGAGTTACTTGCTGTAACGTACATACAGCAGGGAACTCCCAATAAAAGAAACAACATTATAAAACATAAACAGAATATAGTATATGGTAAACAAGTCTTTTGAGTTTAAGATTGGAGTAATAGGATTGGGGTATGTTGGTACTCCACTAGCATGCTTATTCTCAAAGAAATATGATACATGGGGGTATGACATCAAAGCTGAAAAGGTAGCCAAGCTAGCCAAAAGTACAATGACAGACAACAAAACTGTATGCAAGGCATTGGAACAGGGACTGAAACTGACCAGCAATATTGATGACCTGAAGAAGTGTAACGTGTATATCATAGCTGTACCGACACCGGTGAACAAATCGAACAAACCAGACATCAGTTGCGTGCGAAATGCTACAGCTGAGGTTGGCAGGATTCTGAAAGAAGGTGATATCGTAGTCTACGAGAGTACCGTTTACCCAGGTCTGACAGAAGAGGTCTGCGCTCCATTACTGGCATCTACATCAGGATTGAAGTTAAACCAGAGTTTCTTTGTAGGCTTCTCGCCAGAGCGCATCAACCCGGGCGATACTGTTCATACCATCGAGAACATCGTGAAGGTTACCAGCGGTTCTACACCCGAAGCAGCAGCTATCATCGACAGTCTCTATGCTTCAGTACTTACCCATGGCACCTACAAGGCGAAAAGTATCAAAATAGCAGAGGCATGTAAACTGATGGAGAACTGCCAGAGAGACGTGCAGATAGCCTTCTTCAACGAGATGGAAAAGATTTTCGACAAGATGAACATCAACATCGAAGACGTAACGGCGGCAGCAAGCACAAAATGGAATTTCATACCAGCTACTCCAGGACTCGTTGGCGGCCACTGCATCGCGGTAGACCCATACTACCTGATTAACAAGGCACAGGAGGTTGACGTGGTACCATCGCTGCTCTCTACAGCCCGCGAGGTTAACGAGCAGATGGCGATATGGATGGCAGGAAAGATAAAGAATGCATCTGAAAGCAGAAAGTTCAAGGCTCCGGAGACTAATGTGCTGATTCTCGGCTTCTCGTTCAAGCCAGACAGCGATGATATCAGAAACACAAAAGTAGCCGATCTCTATATCAACCTGGTAGGAGCAGGTTACAAAACCACACTCTACGATCCATTGGTAGACGCAAAGGAAGTAAAAGAAGAATATAACATCAAGGTGACAGATGATCCTAAAGTTCTGGAAAAAGAGTATCAGATTGTGGTAATCGGTACTCATCACAAGATGTTCGACAGTATCAACATGAACAATCTAATCACTGATAAAGGATTCATGTGCGACATCTACGGCATTCACAAGCCAAGAAACTAGATCTTCAAGATCGGAAAGAACCTACATAAAATAGACCAGTGAAAAATGGAAAAGAACAAAGTGCTAATCGTCGATGATATTTCAGAAAATATTAAAACTATTTCTGAAATGATAAAGGACTTTGACATCGACGTGAAAACTGCCAATGGCGGAAAAGAAGCCATTGAACTGATTGACTCATTCAAGCCGGACGTGATACTGCTCGACTTGATGATGCCACATGTAAATGGGTGGGACGTAATAGACCATGTACGCTCTAAATACTCGAAAAGTGAAATGGTCATCATCGTGGTTTCCCTGTTAAGCAACAAGGATAATGTGGATGAATGCTACGAGCTTGGAGTAAACGACTACATCACAAAGCCTATCATCAAAGCCCGTCTCACCAGCTCGCTAGATGCTCATCTAAGCAGTCTTGCAAGAAGCTAAAGTGCCTCTTGCAAGATTGCTTCTGCATGAGCAATGCGATCACTAGTAGGAGGATCTATGCCTTCAAGCGGGTAGACAATACCTAGTTTCTCATACTTGTAGATACCCATCGTATGATAGGGTAAGACATCTATACGCTCAATGTTTGAGAGTGTAGAAAGAAAATCACGCAACTGATAGAGGTATTCATCCTTGTCGGTAATACCTGGAATCAGGACGTGACGAATCCATACTGGTTTGTGTATCTCGCTTAAATATCGTGCACAATCCAGTATGTTTACATTAGAATGGCGGGTGAGTTTACGATGCTCTTCATCGTTGATATGCTTGATATCAAGAAGAACAGTATCTGTGACGGTCATCAGACGCTCGAATTTATCGAAGAAAGCACCCTCTTTCCTAAATGGTTGCGCTGATGTATCAAGACAGGTATTGATGCCACGCTGATGGGCTTTCTCGAAAAGTTCGATGAGAAAGTCTATCTGCATCAGGGCTTCTCCACCACTTACGGTGATGCCACCCTTGTCACCCCAATAACTCTTGAATCGCTCTGCCTTATCCAGCAGGTCATCGGCACTCCATTCCTCTCCTACTCCCATCTTCCATGAATCCGGGTTGTGGCAGAACTGGCAGCGCATCGGACACCCCTGCAGGAAAATCAAAAATCTGATGCCTGGTCCATCTACTGAACCAAAGCTCTCTATGCTGTGAACAAATCCTTTAGTCATTATAATTAAGCTAAAAATGCCCGCTAAATATCCTCGGACAGAAAATCTAGCGGGCAATATTTATTCTTCTAATTGATTAGAGTCTCTCGTGAGCCTGACGAGCGATTACGTCGAGCTGCTGCTCACGTGTCAAGTCGATGAACTTAACAGCGTAACCACTTACACGGATAGTGAAGTTCTGGTACTCTTCTTTCTCTGGGTGCTCCATAGCATCCTTGAGCTTGTCAATACCGAATACGTTCACGTTCAGGTGGTGAGAACCCTGGTTGAAGTAACCATCCAATACACCTACCAATGTCTGGGCACGCTCCTCATCGTTGTGACCGAGAGCACCTGGACTGATGGTCTGAGTATTAGAGATACCATCGAGAGCATACTCGTATGGCAACTTAGCTACTGAGTTCAATGAAGCCAAAAGACCGTTCTTCTCTGCACCGTAAGATGGGTTAGCACCTGGAGCCAATGGAGCACCGGCTGGACGACCATCAGGCATGTTGCTGGTGTACTTACCGTATACTACATTTGATGTGATAGTCAGGATAGATGTAGTAGGCTCAGAATTGCGGTATGTATGATGCTTCTTGATCATGTTCATGAAGGTCTTGAGCAACCATACTGCAATCTCATCAGCACGCTCATCATCGTTACCGTAACGTGGGAAGTCGCCCTCGGTCTTGAAGCTGAGAGGGAAACCGGTCTCATCACGGACGATGTTTACCTTGGCATACTTGATAGCTGAGATAGAGTCAACCACGTGGCTGAAACCAGCGATACCTGTAGCGAAAGTACGACGAACATCTGTATCGATGAGCGCCAACTCTGCTGCCTCGTAGAAGTACTTATCGTGCATGTAGTGGATGAGGTTCAATGTCTTCACATAAACGCCAGCCAACCAGTCCATCATATCCATGAAACGTGGCATGAACTCCTCGTATGTCAATACATCACCCTCTACGGCGCGATACTTAGGACCGCACTGCTCGCGTGTCTTTGAATCAACACCGCCAGATACAGCGTAGGTCAAGCACTTAGCCAAGTTGGCACGGGCACCGAAGAACTGCATCTCCTTACCTGTCTGTGTAGCAGATACACAGCAGCAGATGCTATAGTCGTCACCCCAAACTGGACGCATTACGTCATCGTTCTCATACTGGATAGAACTTGTCTTTACAGAAATCAGAGAAGCGTAGTGCTTGAATGCCTTTGGCAAGCGAGAGCTATAGAGTACAGTCAAGTTTGGCTCTGGTGAAGGACCCATGTTCTCCAATGTGTGGAGGAAACGGAAGTCGTTCTTGGTAACCATTGAGCGGCCATCCTGACCCATACCACCTACTTCGAGAGTAGCCCAAACTGGGTCGCCGGTGAAGAGTTCGTTGTAAGAAGGGATACGGGCGAACTTAACCATACGGAACTTCATTACCAAGTGGTCGATGAGCTCCTGAGCCTCATCCTCGGTAAGAGTACCCTCGTTCAAGTCGCGCTGGATATAGATGTCGAGGAATGTAGAGATACGACCTACAGACATCGCAGCACCATTCTGAGTCTTCAC